>Ga0208244_100660_pt1 | contig 28425 bp, 26 predicted proteins | sample SubbioCR12Aug_5A_FD_184828 | JGI IMG/M metagenome (GOLD analysis project Ga0208244, IMG submission 184828) | Serpentinite rock and fluid subsurface biosphere microbial communities from McLaughlin Reserve, California, USA - CR12Aug_5A (SPAdes) | ecosystem: Environmental > Terrestrial > Deep...
CGAGTCGGGCTGCCACAATCGCTGCAGCTGCTCCTTCAACGCATAGAGCGTGGCCAGCGGCTGGTTCTGCGCCAGCAGCTGGTCGAGCCGGGTCTGGTCTGGTCGGTGTCCTTGAGGGTGTCGCGGTTGGACAAGAGCAGGTAGAGGCTGCCCTTGATTGCCTGACCTTGGGGCTGACGAACGGCAGCCGCTCTACGCGCACCTGGCCGGGCGACAGGAAGGTCTGCATTTAGCGCGTATCCGCAGACTCAATTCCACATAATCGTGCAGTCTACATAATCGGTCTTATGTGGAGCTCCACATAAGGCCGATCAGCGGGCGGTCAGCACGACTGGTCGTTCCGGGTCAAACCCAGCAGTCCCCAGATGTATTTCACTACAGGCCATCAGTGAGTTTCTGCATGAACGCGGTGTGGCGCGCTTCGGCTTTTTGAAACGCCGCGATCAGCGTCTCGGCATCCTCGGTTAGCCGGCTGCCGCCGGGGCCGCTTTCGACCAGCGGCGATTGCCAGGCGGTGTTCATCGCGTCCACTGCGTCCCATGCTGCCTTGTAGCTCATCTTCATGGCTTTGGCGGCCTTGGAGATGGAGCCGGTTTCGCGGATGCGCTGCAACAGTTCGACGCGGCCGCGGCCGAGGAAATTCCTGCCCTCGAGGGTCAGCCAGAAGCGGCCGTCCGCCTTGAGTGGTGCTGTTTTTCTGGGTTGCGTCGTCATGCGGCGAGTGTAGCAAACGCCCATTGCTGTTTGACGGCATCCGGTTGAGAATCAGGTTTTGTTTTTCGGATGACCATCATGAAAAAACTACTCGCTCTTTGCGCGCTGCTCTGCCTGCCCCTGACCGCCCAGGCCGTGGAAAGCTACACCGTGCTGTTCAAGGCGCAGGGAAGCTACCAGGATATACGCGACAATCTGCAGATGGCGATCGAGGGCAAGGGCCTGAAGATCACCAACACTAATCACATCGCCGACATGCTGGCGCGCACCGGCAAGGACATCGGCGAGACCCGGAAGGTGTACGAAAACGCCGAGCAGTTCGAATTCTGCAGCGCCACCGTTTCGCGCCGCATGATGGAGGCCGACCCGCACTCGATCGTGATGTGTCCGTACAGCGTGGTGGTGTACACCCTTCCCAACGACAAGACGGTGTACCTCGCTTACCGCAAGCCCGCCGCCACCAAGAATCCGGCGCTGAAGAAGACACTGACCGAGCTGGAAAAACTGCTCACCGACATCATCAAGGATGCGATGTAAGGCTTTTTCGCACCACTGAATGAGCCGGACGTGTCGTAGCCAAAATCCCGGTTTGGGCTGAAGACATGATGCGCGAATGGATGATGCGGTCCCGGTCCAACGCCCTGGCAGTCCTTGTTGGCCTGCTCCTGCTGCTGCTTGGCCAGTCCGAAGCTGCGGCCTTTTCGCGTGCGCTGTGGGAGCGGGAAGGGTGGGTCACGGAGTTCGATTCGGGTCTGACGCGCGCGCGTGCCGCCGGCAGGCCGGCCTTCGTCTACTTCGACGCCGGGTGGTGCAGCTGGTGTCAGCAGTACAAGCGCGACACGCTCGACCTGCCGCAGGTGCGCACGGCGCTCGCGCGCGACTTCGTCCGGGTGGCGGTGGACTTCGATGCCCGTCCGGACCTGATGCGGCGCTTTGGCGGCATCGGCCTGCCGTTCACCGTGGTGTTGTCGCCGGATGGCACCGTGCTTAGCCGCTTTGTCGGCGTGATGCAGCCGCAGGACTTGATGGAGGTGCTGGGCGCACTTGCGCGGCGGCCGGCCCCGTCCCCCGCGCTGGCGGTCGCGCCCGGCGAGGTCTTGCATCAGGCCGCTTCGCCGGATCGCCTGGGCTACGACGCTTTCCGCGCGGCTTATCTGCAACATCTGGAATCCTTGTACGACCCGGCGCGCGAAACGCTGTTCGGGCAGTTCGAAACCGGCGTGACCTACAGGCGCACGTCCTTGCTCGCCTGGATCTATCTCATGGAGCATGGCCTGTGGACGGAGCGTGCCCGCCGCGCCGCGCGGGCGGAGCGTGAGCGGCTCTGGGATGCGGTCGACGGCGGATTCTTCAACTTTATCGACCCGACGCGGGAGGAGTACCTCGAATCCTCCAAGCTGCTCGAGATCAATGCCTGGATGGCCGCCTGGCAGGCCCAGGCCGGGGCGCACGACCCGCAGGCGCGACGGATTGCCGTGCAGACCTGGCATTACCTGCGCGAGGTGCTGTGGGACGAGGCGAACGGCGGCTTCTTCCAGGCGCAGCTCGCGGACAACGCGTATTACGCCCTCGCGCCCGCCGAGCGTGTGCGCCGCGGGGCGCCGCCCGTGGACCGGGCCAAGCGCACCGACACCAACGCGCAGGCGGTGTGGGCGCTGCTGCGCCTGGGGCGTTTCAGCGGCGACAGGGAGGCAATCGATTATGCGGCGCAGACCATGGATTTCCTGTTGCGGGACATGTGGCGCGACGGTCATTTGTATCACCTCTGGCGCGATGGACATCGATTCGCGCCGGACCAGCCACACAGCTGGTTCTGGGTGCTCGCAGCGGGGGCCGAACTCGAGCGTGTGCGGCCGGACCGCGCGCGGCGCGAGCGGCTCGCCGCCATCGCCGCCGACGCCGGGCGCTGGCTTGAACAGCGCATGCTCGATGCCGCCGCCGCTCGGCTCGATAACGAGCTTGCCGGGCTGATCGCACGTACAGCAGGGCCCCCGGACTTCTACCCGCAGCTTCCATCGGGTGCGCGTGCATGGGCGCTCGGGCAGCTTCGTATCGAGGCCGAGACGCCGCCGGACGAGCCGGTCATCGGCCTGTGGGCCTGGGAGGAAAAAACGGATGATGGTGACGCATCAATCAAGTGAGGCGATGACGCGGGCGGCTTGCCCGATGTGCCCGCCAGCAAGGCCATCGGCTAGAATTCGCGCATGATCCCAGCCGCCGCATCGCCGCCATGATCGCCTTCATCGCCATCGGCCTCGGTGCCGCCCTCGGTGCCTGGCTGCGCTGGGGACTGGGCTTGTGGCTGAACCCCGTGTTTCCTTCCGTGCCGCTCGGCACCCTGGTCGCCAATCTGATCGGCGGCTATTTCGTCGGCCTGATCATCGCCTGGTTTGCCGATCATCCCGGCGTGCCGCCGGAAGCGCGGCTGTTTCTGATTACCGGCCTGCTCGGCGGACTGACCACGTTTTCCACCTTTTCCGCCGAAGTCGTCACCGCGATGATGCGCGGCCTGTGGCTGACCGGCGGCCTGATTGCGTTTTCCCACATGCTGGGTTCTTTTATGGCCACCGGGCTGGGGTTTTATTCGATGAGGCTTTTCAAATGAATGCGGTCTGCCTGCAGGTGTTTGTGTCCGAAGCCAGCCGCCATCACGGCAAGCTGACCTATGAGTGGCTGCTCGATGCGGCGCAGGGGCTCGGCGTCGGCGGCGGCTCGGCGTTCCGTGCGCTGGCCGGCTTCGGTCGCCACGGCCGGCATGACGCCGGGTTCTTCGAACTGGCGGGCGAACTGCCGGTGGTGGTGGAGTTCTTCGTCGATGCTGCGCTGGCAGACCGGGTGCTGAAAGTCATCGCCGACGCCGGGCTGGCGCTCGTCTACGCCAGGCTGCCGGCCGAAGTCGGCGTCACTGCCCAGTAAGCGTGCTCGACCAGCTGATCCTGTTCGTCGCCTCGCTGGCGGCGAACTTCTTTTCGGCGCTGTCGGGCGGCGGGGCAGGGCTGATCCAGTTTCCCATGCTGATTTTTCTGGGGCTGCCGTTCGGGGTGGCGCTCGCCACCCATAAGGTCGCCAGCGTGGCGCTCGGCCTCGGCGCCACGCTCAGGCATCTGAAGGAATCGCATCTCGAGCGCCGCTTTTCGCTGACCATCCTCGGCGCAGGTCTGCCCGGCGTGGTGCTGGGCGCGTTGACGATCCTGCAGATTCCCGAGCGCATCGCCACCCTGGCACTGGGTGTGCTCACCTTGGGCGTGGGGCTGTATTCGGTGTTCAAGCCCCGCCTCGGCATGGACCATGCGCCGAAGAACCGGCAGGGCGCGGCGCTGATCGGCGGCATGGCGGGGCTGTTTGTCGTCGGCTTTCTCAACGGCTCGATCACCAGCGGCACCGGGCTGTTTCTCACCCTCTGGCTGATCCGCTGGTTCGGCCTCGATTACACGCGGGCCGTGGCCTACACCCTGATTCTGTGCGGCCTGGTGTGGAACGGCGCCGGCGCACTGGTGCTGGGCGTGATCGGCACGGTGGCGTGGGACTGGATGCCGGCGCTGCTGGCCGGCTCGGTCATCGGCGGTTATCTGGGCAGCCACATGGCGATCAAAAAAGGCAACCTGTGGATCAAGCGGGCGTTCGAGATCGTGACGATCCTGATCGGCCTGAAGCTGATCCTGGGTTGAGCAGCCTCAGTCTTCGTCGGCGTGGATGCGGTTGCGGCCGTCGCGCTTGGCCTGGTAGAGCGCCTCGTCGGCTGCCTTGATCAGCGAATCGCCGTTTTGGTAGAGCGGGTAGGTGGCGATGCCGCCGCTGGCCGTGGCAACGAAATGGCGCTCGCCGACGGGATGCCGGATTTGCGAGAAATCGTGGCGGATGCGGTCCATGATGGCAAATGCCTGTTCGGCATCGGTGTGCGGCAGCCCGATGAGGAATTCCTCGCCGCCGTAGCGGCAGATGATGTCCTGCTTGCGCAGGCGCTGCTTCAACAGCCACGACAGGCTGCGAATCACCTGGTCGCCCACGGGATGGCCGTAGGTGTCGTTGACCTGCTTGAAATGGTCGATATCCATCATCACCACCGACAGGAATCCGCCTTCATGCGCCACGCTGGACAGCAGCATGTCGAGCGTATTCTTGCCGCTGGAGTGGTTGAGCAGGCCGGTCAGGCTGTCGTTGTACATGGTGCGGCGCAGCGCCCGGTAGCGCTCGATCTTGCTCTTGACGATCGCGTTGAGGAATACCGGGTTGAAGGGTTTGGTGAGGAAGTGGTCGCCGCCCAGCCGCATGGCGTCGACCTGCAGGGCGACGTTGGTCTCGCCCGACAGGTAGACGATCGGCGTGCTGAGGAATTCGCTGTGCTGGCGAATGATGCGCGCGGCCTCGACGCCGGTGCAGTTCGGCATGTACATGTCCATCAGGATCAGGTCGGGGTTGAACTGCCGCAGCGCATTGAGCGTCTGGCGCGGGTCGTTGACAATCGCGGTGTTGATCTGGTTTTCTTCCAGCGTGCGGCGGATCAGGTGGCTGGCGGTCTTGGAATCCTCCACGATCAGCACGCGATACGCTTCCTGATCATGCCGCTCGTTCAATTCAAGAATGTGCTCGACGATGGCATGCGAGGGCGTGCCTTCCAGCAGGCAGCTGTCGCATCCGCCGCGCAGGGCTTGTTGCAGCTGCTCGAAGTCTGAGCGCACCCCGAGACCGATCAGCTGCCCCATCGCGAAGCGTTGCCGCAGCCCCTGGACCCGGTTGCTCCACTCGGCTTCGGGCAGGCTGCTCATGTCGAGCAGCAGCAGGGGGGCAACGCCCACGCTGTCCGGCAAGGGCTGATGCCAGGGGGTGAACTGCGGCGTCATGCCGAAATAGCCCAGCTGGGCCTGCAAGTCAGCCCAGGCCGACGGGTCATGCCCGATCAGCCAGGTCTGGCTGATCCGCAGGTCATGCGGGGTGGGGTGCAGCAGGTCATGGCGCCGTTCGGCCAGATCGGCCGTCGCCGTGGCATGGGTGCTGGCCATGCGGCTCAGCGCGAGCACGCGTTCGTTCAGGTCGTCCAGCGCATCCTGCGGCAGCGGATGCGCGACGTCCTGGCTGAACAGGACCAGCGTCACCTGCTCCAGCTGGTGGCTGGCATGGTGCAGTGCGGTGACGCCCTTGTCGATCAGAAACTCGGTGAAGCTGTTGATCGATACCGCCAGCTCGACGAAGCTGTCAAAGCTGGGCAGCGCTTGATAACGCTGCCAGGTATTCGACAAAGCCTGGTTTTTTTTTTTTGCAGGAGTTCTTCGGGGGAGCAGAGCATGGTGCGGGCTGGAGATCAGTTTTTTTCCTGTTGATGGGCCGTTGATTATTATCGTGGTTTATGGATGGTTTGGGTCGACGGAGGCGTGATTTGCCGCCTTGAACCCACCCGCGGCGGCTGCCTTCACTCCCCCGTTTCCTGCTCCAGCCGCACATACTGGTTGTACGCGTTGATCCGGTTGGCTTCGTCGAATGCCGGCATGTCGCGGTATTTCGACCAGTCGGTTTGTTCACAGGCTTCCTCGAAGGGCACGAGTTTGCGTGCGGCCGTCTGGGCACCGGCGGGTGATGCTGTGATATCTTCAAAGCTGTAACGGGGAGTCTCAGGCGTGTTCAAAAAACAGTGGCCGGCGTTTGTGCTGGCGTTCGTGGTGCCGCTGCTGGCGGTGTTCTGGTGGTGGGGCGGATTCAACTCGGTCAGCGTGACTGAAACCGAGGCGGGGCCTTATCGCTATGCTTATCTGGATTACGACGGCCCGATCAGCAACCTGCGCAAATCGCATCGCACGGCGCTGGATCGTTTCACCGCGGCCAAGGTGGCGGCGGGCGACACGATCAGCGTGATCCTGACCGACCCGCGCGCAGCCGACGGCAAGGTGCGCGCGCAACTGGGCTACACCCTGGCCGCGGACGCACCGATCCCGGATGGCCTGAAAGAAGGCCGCATCGAACGGCGGCCGGTGTTCGCCGCCGAGGTGCAGGCAGCGGTGCTGCTGGCGCCGTCCAAGGCCTATCAGGCGCTGTCCGATACGCTGGAGGCGCGCGGGCAGGCCATCGTCATGCCGACGGTCGAGCTGTATCGCCCGGCGGGCCAGGCAAACCGCATCGGCAGCTTTACCCTGGAGATGAACCGCTGATGGCCTTCCTGTCCGTGCTTGCCGCCGTCCTCTTCGAGCATCTGCGCCCGTTGCGGCAGCCGCTGTCGTACTACCGGCACTACACCCGGCTCACCCAGTGGCTCGAGCGGCGCTTCAATGCCGGCGAATACAGTCACGGCGCGATCGCCTGGGCGCTGGCGGTGCTGCCGGTACTGGCGGGGGTGTGGCTGGTTTTCGTCCTGCTCAACGGCATCAGCCCTGTCCTCGGCTGGGCGTGGAATGTGGTCGTGCTGTATTTCACCCTGGGATTCAAGTATTTCAGCGACGCCGCCGAACAGATTGCGCGCCTGCTGCGCGTCGGCGACATCGAAGGCGCGCGCGCGCATCTCGACGCCTGGCGCGGCGGCGATGCCAGCCAGTTCAGCGCCGACGATCTGGCCCGGGTCACCCTCGAGCAGGCGATGGCCGCAAGCCATCGCCAGATGTTCGGCGTGCTGCTGTGGTTTGTGCTGCTGTCGTCGCTGGGGCCGGTTGGCGCGGTGCTGTTCCGCAGCGCCTCGGTCCTGGCGCGGCGCTGGGCGAGCAGCCGCGGAAGCTTCGGCATGTTTGCGCAGCGCGCGTTTCACGCCATCAACTGGCTGCCCGCACGGCTGACCGCGCTGACCTACGCCATCGCCGGCAATTTCGAGGACGCCACCTATTGCTGGCGCACCCAGGCAGCCGCCTGGCCGGAACCGGAAGAGGGCGTGGTGATCGCCGCCGGCGCCGGCGCCATGGGCGTGAAGCTGGGGCAGAGCGTCAACGTGGGCGGGGAAACCGTGTGGCGACCCGAACTCGGAACCGGGCAGGCGCCCGACGCCGACTGCATCGACAGCGCCGTCAGCATGATCTGGCGCGGCCTGGCGATCTGGCTGGCGGCGGGATTGCTGGTCGTCATCGCCGGCTGGTTCGCTTAAGCGTCAACCCGACCGCTCGTCATGCTCAACGCGCTGTGGATCGGCTTCTTTCTGGCCGCCTTCCTGATCGCGTCATTCAAACTGGTTTTCCTCGGCGATGCCGACATTTTCGCCGCGCTGGTGAAGGCGCTGTTCGCCAGCAGCAAGACCGCGTTTGAAATCGCGCTGGGCTTGACCGGCGTGATGGCGCTGTGGCTGGGGGTGATGAAAATCGGCGAGCGCGCCGGCATGCTCGAGGTGCTGACGCGCGGCCTGGCGCCGCTGTTCCGCCGCCTGTTCCCCGACGTGCCGGCCAACCATCCCGCGCTCGGCGCGATGACCATGAACATGGGCGCCAACATGCTGGGGCTGGACAATGCGGCGACGCCGCTCGGCATCAAGGCGATGCAGGAACTGCAGAAACTCAACCCGTCGCCCGACACCGCCAGCGACGCGCAAATCCTGTTTCTGGTGATCAATACCGCGTCGGTCACCCTGCTGCCGGTGACCATCTTCACCTTCCGCGCGCAGCTGGGCGCGGCCGACCCCACCGACGTGTTCGTGCCGCTCCTCATCACCACCTATATCGGTACCCTGGTCGGACTTTTCGTCACCGGCTTGTTCCAGCGCCTGCACCTGTGGAACCGCGTCACCATGGCCTACCTGGGCGGGGCGACGGCACTGATCGGCGGGCTGGTCATCTATTTCGGCAGCCTCGACGCGGCGGCGATGACACGGCAGTCGTCGATTCTGAGCAACGTGCTGCTGTTCGGCCTCATCGTCACCTTCCTGCTGATGGCGGTGCGACGGCGGGTCAATGCCTACGAGGCTTTTGTCGAAGGCGCCAAGGAAGGCTTTCACACGGCGGTCACGATCATTCCGTATCTTGTCGCGATGCTGGTGGCCATCGCGGTGTTTCGCGCCAGCGGCGCGCTCGACCTGCTGATGGGCGGGATGCGCGGCATGGTGCTGGCGCTGGGGTACGACGCGCGCTGGGTCGACGCGCTGCCCACCGCGCTGATGAAACCGTTTTCCGGCAGCGGCGCGCGTGCCATGATGATCGACACCATGCAGGCCCACGGTGCGGATTCGTTCGCCGGCCGCCTGGCGTCGATCGTGCAGGGCAGCACCGAGACAACTTTTTACGTGCTGGCGGTGTATTTTGGCGCGATCGGCATCAAGCGCGTGCGCCACGCCGTCGCCTGCGGCCTGATCGCCGATGTCGCCGGCATCCTCGCCGCCATCGGCATGGCCTATCTGTTTTTTGGTGCCTCTGTATGAAACCCTACGACACCCTTGCGGCGGTCGACCTCGGCTCCAACTCCTTCCGCCTGGAAGTGGCGCGGGTGGCCGGCGACCAGCTCTATCCGCTCGATTCGCTGAAGGAAACCGTGCGCCTGGCCGGCGGGCTTGACGCCGACAAGCAGCTCGACGAAGCCACCCAGGCGCGTGCGCTTGCCTGCCTGCAACGCTTTGGCGAACGCCTGCGCGGCCTGGCGCCGGAAACGGTCCGCTGCGTCGGCACCTCGACCCTGCGCGTCGCCCGCAACGCCGACGCGTTCATCCGTCAAGCCGAAGCCGCGCTCGGCCACCCGATCGAGATCGTCGCCGGGCGCGAAGAGGCGCGGCTGATCTATCTCGGCGTCGCCCATTCGCTGCCCGCCTCGCCCGACCGCAGGCTGGTGGTCGACATCGGCGGCGGCTCGACCGAGCTCATCATCGGACATGGCCTGAAGCCGCACGAGCGCGAAAGCCTGCACATGGGCTGCGTCAATTTCTCGCAGCGTTTTTTTGCCGGCGGGGCGGTCGACAAGGCCGCGCTGAAAGCTGCCGAAGTCGCCGCGCGGGTCGAGGCCGAAATCATTGCCAAAGCGTTTTCCAACGCCAACTGGCAGCAGGCCATCGGCTCGTCCGGTACCGCCCGCGCGCTGCGCGAAATTCTCGAACAGAACGGCTGGTCGGCGCGCGGCATCACCGCCGACGGGCTGGCGCAGCTGCGCGCCCAGTTCGTCAAGGCCGGCCATGTCGACGCGCTCGAACTGCCCGGCCTGTCGCGCGACCGCCGGCCGGTCATCGCCGGCGGCTTCGCCATCATGGCCGGGCTGTTCGCCGAACTCGGGATCGAGCAGATGGACGTCGCCGAAACCGCCATGCGCGAAGGCATCCTCTACGACCTGCTGGGACGCTTTCACCGGCAGGACATGCGCGAAGTGACCGTGGACGAATTCATGCGCCGCTATCACGTCGACCCCCAGCAGGCTGCGCGCGTCAAGCGGGTGGCGCTGAAGCTGCTGGCGGCAGCCGGTGGCGGCGACGAAAACGACGTGCGCTTTCTCGACTGGGCGGCGCGCCTGCACGAAATCGGCCTGTCGGTGTCGCACGGCGGCTTCCAGCGCCATTCGGGCTACATCCTGGAAAACGCCGACATGCCGGGGTTTTCCCGTTCCGACCAGGCACGCCTGGCGCTGCTGGCGCGCGCCCAGCGCGGCGCGCTGGCCAAGCTGCCGCAGTTTTCCGCCGATGCCGTCCTGCCCGACAACGACCACCTGCTGGTCTGGCTGCTGCGCCAGGCGGCCATCCTGTGTCGCAGCCGCGCGGACGCCCCGCTGCCCGATGTGAAAGTGGACGCCAGCAGCAAGCGTTTTCGGCTGACCCTGCCCGAAGGCTGGCTGGCGTCGCGCCCGCTCACCCAGCGCGCGCTGGAGGAGGAGGCGGCTCACTGGCACGCGACCGGGATGAAATACACGGTCGGCTAGCAGCCAGTTTTTTAAGCAACCGGGAGAAACAGCATGGATCGCCAGGCTGAAAATGAAAACGCAGTTCCAACCCAGGTGAGTCCGACCGAGATAGACGAACGGGTATCGGGCGGCACACTCGTCATCGACGTGAGGGAGCCGGATGACTACGCGAAATTGAATGTCCCCGGATCGGTCAACATCAGTCTCTCGGGCTTGGCCGAGCAGGCTGCAGCATCGATAGCGGACAAGGATGCGCCAGTGATCTGCTACTGCAATGGCGGCACGCGCGGACCGCGCGCCGTCGCCGAACTGGAAAAGCTGGGATATACCAACGTAAGCTCAATCGCCGGCGGGCTGCGCGCATACGTGTCGTTCAAACACGGGCCACAGTAAGCGGGCACCGCGAGGCCGGTGGTCGACGGCGCTGTTCCGTCGAAAACGCCAGGCCTGCGGCCGCTCAGCCCCAAAGCATCAGGGCCACGGGCAGCAGAAGCAGCACGACAATGACGAGGCGCAGCGCATCATTGCCCCGTGCGCGTGGCTTGAGGCCGCAGAAACAGCATTTCCGGTCGGGTGCGTGTGTTTCACGAGCAGGAACATACATGGCGGCCTCCCTTAACGACGATGACACCCTTTGCCCAGGGCGCGGTGATTAAACATAGGACAAATACCGGGCGACTGCAGCGGATGAGGCGAATGTGCGGAAGGCGTCAAGCGAAGCGCTGCTGGCCGTCGCGTGCCAGGAGCGCAGCACCGTACGCGGCTTCGGTATGGGCGGCGCGCGCGACCGGCACCTGGAGCAGGCGCTGGCGGATGCAGGTCCAGGTCACATTCTGCGCGCCGCCGCCGGCGGTGTCGACCCGGCGCAGCGGCGAGGCGCCGAGCTCGGCCAGCAGGCCATAGCCGCGCGTCTCGATGCGGGCCAGGCTTTCGAACAATCCGTGGAGGAACTCGGCGTCGTCGGCCGGGCGCGGCGTGAGAAGCGGCGAAAGCTGCGGGTCGTTGATGGGGAAGCGCTCGCCGGGTTTCGGCAGCGGCATGTAGTCGAGTGGGCTGGCGACCGTGGGGTCGATCTTTTCGCTGAGCGCGGCCAGCTGGCGGTCGTCGAAAAACTGCCGCAGCACCGCGCCGCCGGCGTTGGACGCGCCGCCCGCCAGCCAGCGCTCGCCGAACCAGTGGGAGTAGACGCCATGCTCGGTCGATTCCACCCGGGTGTCGGACAGGAGCTTCAGCACCAGGGTGCTGCCGAGCGAGGTGACGGCGTCGCCGCTGTGGCTGACGCCCGCGGCCAGAAACGCGGCGATCGAATCAGTGGTGCCGGCGTGCACCATGCAGCGGGGGTTCACGCCGAGGTAGCGCGCGCGCGGCCGCGACACGGTGGCGAGCCGGGCGCCGGGCGCGATCGGCACCGGCAGGTAGTCGACGTCGGCCAGGTATGCCACCCATTCCGGCCATTTCAGCGCGTCGAGGTCGAGGCCCATCTTGAGGGCGTTGTGGTAGTCGGTCATTCCCACCCGGCCGGTCAACAGGCCCGACAGCCAGTCGGTCTGGTTGAGATAGAGCCGTGCGCCGGTGAGGCCGAGTCGCTTCTTCAGCCATAGCACCTTGGCCAGGCCCGAGGTCGCCGCGGCGGCGGGATGCCCCGGCACGGCGGTTCTGGCGATCAGCGCGGCTTCGTCGGCCGCGCGGTCGTCGTTGTACAGCAGCGGCGGGTGGCGCGGCGCCAGCGCCTCGTCGCAGGCGAGCATCGTGCCGGAGGTGCCGTCGAGCGCAATGTCCAGCAGCTGCGAGCGAATCGTGGTGGAAAGCGATGCGACAAGATCCCACAATGCCTCGCGCCAGATGCCGGCGCGCTCATATTCGGCCAGCGTGCCGAAGTCGCGCTTGTCTTCGGCAACGATCGCGCCCTCGGCATCAATGACGCAACTACGCGCGCCCGTGGTGCCGAAGTCGATGCCGAGAAAAAATCCGGAATGGCTCATTCCCGGAGTTTGATAGGCCGCGCCGAAACTGGCAACCGCGCGCAAGCGCCCGCGTTGTGCGAAGATTCGGCTGATAACGCAACAAGGGGAGACCCCGGCCATGCCGGACAAGAACAATCAGGGCAAAGATAATCAAGACGACGGCTTTGCATTGCAGCCCACGCAAAAGCCGGAAGAACTGCCGGCGAAGCCCAAAGCCGCCAAAAAACCGGCAGCCCGCGACAAGGGCAAAGGCAAAGCCGCGCAGCCGGACGAGGCTGCCATCCTCTCCTACCGCCACGGCCACAAGCGCAAGAACAACCCCGACGTCGGCGTCGTCACGCCCGAAACCGACCCCGAACAGCCCAGGACGAAATGGGCCTACGACCCGCACATCGACCCCGCGCTGCAATTCGACAGCGGGCGTGCGCAGATCGAACAACTCATCGACGACGCCCTCGCCAGCGGCAGCGATGCCGCCATGCGCGCCGCCCTCGAAGAACTCAAACGCCAGCAAACCCCCTACCTGAACTGGACCGGCAAGGCCGAGCGCACCCACTTCGACGTGGACACCGTGAGCCTGCACGTCCACGAGCGCATCGACCCGATGAGCATCCTCTCCGCGCTACGCAAGGACATGAAGCTCCCTTCTCCCGCAAGCGGGAAAGGGGGAGAAGGAGAATGGCGGCAAGCCGGACTTTTCGCCGCCCCCTTCGAAAACCTCCCTCTGCGCGACGCCGTCGATTTCTACAAACACGAAAAAGGCTGGAGCAACCGCTTAGTCTCCGGCGACAGCCTGCTGGTGATGAACTCGCTGTTGCAGAAAGAAAGCATGGCCGGGCAGGTGCAGACCATCTACCTCGACCCGCCCTACGGCATCAAGTACGGCTCCAACTTCCAGCCTTTCACCAACAAGCGCGACGTCAAGGACCGCAAGGACGAAGACCTGACCCAGGAGCCGGAAATGATCAAGGCTTTTCGCGACACCTGGGAACTAGGGATTCACTCGTATCTGACCTATCTGCGCGACCGGCTGCTGCTGGCGAAGGAACTGCTGCACGAATCGGGCAGCGTATTCGTGCAGATTTCGGATGAGAATCTGCACCATGTGCGGGAGGTGATGGATGAGGTATTTGGAGAAGCAAATTTCATCGCGCTAGTCGCTTACAAGACAACCGGCGGGCAAGCATCAAAGTTGCTTTCAACTGTAAGCGATTACTTAATTTGGTATGCCAAGAGGCGCGACAAAATTAAGTATCGGCAATTGTTTACCGACAAAGTCAGCGAGGACGAGATCGGTCGCTACCGATGGATAGAGGCACCTGATAGTTCGCGCCTAAGAGGATTAACATCAGACGAGGAAAATAATCCAAGGCTCGTTCCAACCGGCTGGCGCTTCCTTGTACACGACAACATAACCTCGCAGGGTTTGTCCGGTGACTCTTCAGGGCCGCTTCTTTGGAGAGGCAAGAGCTATAGGCTCCCTTTGAATTCACATTGGAAAACCACCCCAGCTGGAATGGAGCGACTCGCTAAGCAAAATCGACTGATGGCGATTGGAGAGACTCTTCGCTTCAAACGGCTACTGGATGATTTCCCCGTTTCACCGATTAATGCTGTGTGGGATGACACGGCAGTAAGCGGTTTTGGAAGAAAAAAAGAATATGTAGTTGAGACCAACACCAAAGTTATTGAACGCTGCCTCCTCATGACCACCGACCCCGGCGACCTGGTGCTGGACCCGACCTGCGGCTCCGGCACCACGGCCTTCGTCGCCGAGAAATGGGGGCGGCGCTGGATCACCTGCGACACTTCGCGCGTGGCGGTGACGCTGGCCAAGCAGCGCTTGATGACGGCGAGCTACGACTACTTCGAACTGCGCTATCCGCACGAGGGCTTGAAGGGCGGCTTTATCTACAAGACCGTGCCGCACGTGACGCTGAAATCCATCGCCAACAATCCGGACATCGACACGATTTTTGAGCGGATGCATCCGGCCATCGAGGCGGCGCTGGGGGAGTTGAACGCGGCGTTTGCCCTCTCCCCAGCCCCTCTCCCGCTTGCGGGAGAGGGGCTCAAGGAATGGGAGGTGCCGTTCGACTTTCCGGTTGATTGGCCGGAAGCGGCGCGCACCGCCTTCGACGCATTCCACGCTGCGCGGCAGGCGATGCAAAAGCAGATGGATTTATCCATCGCCGCTCACGCCGATCAGGAAATTCTCTACGACCAGCCGCAGGCGGCTAAGAACAAGCGTCGTATTACCGGGCCGTTTTCGGTGGAGGCGGTGCCGTTTCCGTCGGTGAAGGGGCTGGATGAAGCCGGGACGATCACCGAAGCCGATGCCAGCATCGCCCGCTCGGGCGAATCCGCGCGCCAGCACACCTGGCGCGACGAGCTGCTGAAAACCGGCATCCGCGGCAAGGGCGGGCAGATGCTGAAATTCGCCGAACTGGAAACGCTACCGGATACCCGATACCTGCATTGTTCGGGCACTTTGGACACGGGTGAGCGGGTTGTCGTGAGCTTCGGCCCGGAACACGCGGCGCTGGAGCAGCGCCAGGTGGAAATGGCCATGCGCGAGGCGGGAAAACTGTTCCCGCGCCCGCAAATGATCGTGTTCTGCGCCTTTACCTTCGACCCGGAAGCAGCCAAGGATATCGATGAGACCAAGGGCATCACCGCGCTGAAGGCGCAGATGAACACCGATCTGCTGACCGACGACTTGAAAAAAGCGCGCGCATCGAACCAGAGCTTCTGGCTGATGGGCCAGCCGGATGTGGAAGTGCGGGAAATCCCCCCCAGCCCCCCTTCGTCAAAGGGGGGAGCCGAAGGTGGGGGGATTTTGTATCAGGTGGAAGTGCACGGCTTCGATTACTTCGACACCGCCAAAGGCGAACTGGTCTCCGGCGGCAAGGGCAAGATCGCCATGTGGCTGCTGGATACCGACTACGACGAGCGCAGCCTGTTCCCGCGCCAGGTGTTCTTCCCCATGGCGGGCAAGGGCGAAGGCTGGCAGAAGCTGAAAAAGAACATCAAGGCCGAACTGAACGAAGACCTGCTGGAGCAGTTTCACGGCACGACCAGCCTGCCGTTCACTGCGGGCGAGAACCGCAAGATCGCGGTGAAGATCGTCGACGACCGGGGGATCGAGTCGTTGAAGGTGATGGATTTGGAGTGAAACGATGAATTTCGTTGAACCGACAGACGAGGAACTTGACCGGCTCAGGACAATGCCCAAGCGGGTGAAAAATCCGAAGTCACAATGGCGGGACAAGCCCGGTCATCGCCAGCGCAACTTTATGGCCGCTGGCGGGGACTATCTGTTCGAGATTTACATGCGGCAGAACACGAACGACCCAAGGGATTTTTCCTGCGGCCTGAGCGTGTTCAAGCCGGATGGTGCCAAACTGACTTTGTGCCGCTACAACGGTAGTTCGCACAAGCACAGCGATATCCGTTTTCGCTGCCATGTCCATATGGCAACGAGCGAGGCGATCAGGCTAGGCTGGAAGCCGGAAAGTCACGCGGATGGAACGGATCGATACAGAACGCTTGAGGGCGCGCTGTTTTGCCTGGTCAATGAGTGCGGCGTAAGCGGGCTCGACAAGCTTGCGCCGGACGAGCCCGATATGTTCGAAAATTCATGAAGGCTGGCTATGTTGAGAATTGACGAAACCGCTCTGTGCGCGCAGTTGTGCGCGAATGTCTCCCTGGTTACCCGGACGGATGGCGTAACGATGCTGGATACGCCGTTCAGCTTTCCGGATGGCGACCATTACCCGATTTATCTATCGGAAACCGGCACGGGCGGTATTCGCCTTTCAGACGGCGGGCACACGCTGATGCACCTCAGCTACGAGAACGATGTCGACAAGTTTTTCGAGGGAACCCGCAATGTGCTGATGGAGCAGACTATCGCGCAACAGCGCGTGGGATACGACCCGGACAAGGGCGCATTCTTCGTCGATGCCAGCATGGAACACCTGGCGGATGCGGTTTTCCGGCTGGGGCAGGCGATCACGCGGGTATACGACCTGACATTTCTCAACCGCTCTCATGTCGCCTCGACGTTTTACGACGACTTGCAGGAACGCATCAAGTCCGTAATCCCGGAGGAAAAGATCAAGCGCGATTATTCCGTGCCCGGCTTGCCCGGCGCCGAGAATTATCCAGTCGATTTTTATATTGAAACGAACACGCAAACCCCGCTTTTCCTCTATGGCGTACCCAGCCGGGACAAGGCCAGACTGGTGACCATTTTTCTCCAGTATCTGATTCAGCACGGCATCGACTTCGATTCGTTGATCGTGTTCGACAATCAGGAGGAGATTCCGAGGAAAGACCTTGCACGGCTTTCCAATATCGGCGGAGAGATGATCGCTTCGCTCAATGCGGAAGACGATTTCCGGCGCAAGCTGATGCGCAAAGCGGCATGACCGCGCGTCCATCCCGTACCCCACTCCAATAATGGGCGCGGGGGATCGAGTCGTTGAAGGTTATGAATCTGGAGGATTGTTAATGATGAATGCACGAGTGGAAGCACTTATTGAACAAGCGCGCGTTTTGACCCTGGAAGAGCGTGTCGCGGCGCTCGACGCTTTGCAGGAACTGGTCGCGCCGCCTGATGCCGCATGGCAGGCGGCATGGGCGGCGGAGGCAGAGGACAGGCTCGCGGCCTTCGAGCGCGGCGAAATCGAGGCGGAGGATTTCGACGTGGTGATGGAACGTCTGCGACAGACCTATCTCGTCAGATGAGAGTGCGCGCGCTTTCCGTTGCCAGCGCCGAATTGCGTGAAGCAATGGCTTGGTATCGCCAACGCAGCCCGGATGCAGCGGAAAACCTGTGGTTGCGGGTTCAGGATGCACGCCACTCGATCTTGCTGTTTCCCCTTGCCGCCCCGTTGATTGAGGAACGGGCGCGGCGTTTCATCCTTGCCGGATTCCCCTACGACCTGGTTTACAGCGTGTTGCCGAATGAGATTGTGATCGTGGCTTTTTCGCACCATAGCCGCCACCCCGTCTACTGGCGCGACCGTCTGAAGGCACTGGACGCATGACCGCGCCCAAGTCGCTCATCCTCAACTCCCCTTACGCAGCCCCGTGCTTTTTCTGGCGTGAGGATCGCGGCAACCTGACGCTGGAACAGGGTCGCCGTGCAGCGGGTTACGAGATTTTCGATACCCGCAACAACACGCGCCGCACCGAACCTTTGGAATTGGTGAACCAAATCCGCGAACGGGTCGATGCCTGGCGGGCGGCGGATTATCCGGGCGTGACCAGCGTCACCCGTTCGCTATTGACCCATTGGCATGACCCCAGCGCGCGCCAGTTGCCTTTCTATTTCTGCCAGCTTGAGGCCATCGAAACCCTGGTCTGGCATGTGGAGGCGTCGCCGGATTTCAAGCAGGGCGTGTTTGTGCCGGGGGACGGCGGGGCGTGGGAGCGGGTGTGCAACAAGATGGCGACCGGCACCGGCAAGACTGCGGTGATGGCGATGATCGTCACCTGGCAGGTGTTGAACGCGCTGACTTACCCGAAGCGGAACAAGGATTTTTCCCGTGCGATTTTCATCGTCGCGCCGGGCCTGACGGTGAAGGAGCGCTTGCAGGTCTTGTTTCCGGGCAATCCGGCCAACTATTACGACGAATTCGGCCTGTGTCCTTCGGAAGCCTTGCGGCAAAAACTCAATCAGGCGGAACTGCTGGTGGAAAACTGGCACAGCCTGATGCCGTTGAAGGAGCCGGAACGTTCGGTGGTGAAAAAAGGCGCGGAGAGCGACCGCGCGTTTGTGAAGCGGGTTTTGGGCAAGCTGGCCAGTTTCAAGGATATCGCCATCGTCAACGACGAGGCGCACCACGCCTACCGTATTCCGGCGGATATCAAGATCAGCAAGAAGCAGGCGCTCGATGCGGGTATCGACCTGGAAGAATCTACCCGCTGGATCGAGGGGCTGGATCGCATTCACAAGGAATTGCGCATCAACTGCTGCTTCGATTTGTCCGCCACGCCGTTTGCGCCGACCGGCAAGACCAATACCGAGCAGGGATTGTTCGACTGGATTGTGTCGGATTTCGGACTGAACGATGCGATCGAGGCGGGCCTGGTGAAAACCCCGCGCGTGGTGGTGCGCGATGGCACGATTCCAGACGCCGCCAGCCTGAAACCCAAGCTGTATCACCTGTATCGCGAGAAGGAAGTGTCGGAAGACTTGAACCGGCGCGGCGCGGAAGCGCACGAGCCCTTGCCGCAACTGGTGCAGCAGGCTTACACCCTGCTGGGCGCTGATTGGCGCAAGGCACTGGAGGACTGGCAGGCAGCAGGCCACGCTTCGCCGCCCGTGATGCTGACGGTGTGCAACCGCACCGAAACCGCCGCCCGTATCGAACGCCATTTCGTCAGCGGCGACGCGCATTGGCCGGAACTGAATGCACCGGAAAAAACGCTGCGGGTGGATTCGCGCGTGCTGGAGAAAGCGGAAATTGGCGAATCGGCTGGCACGGACAAGGATTACGAGGCGCGACTGAAGGCGATTGTCGAAGCTGCGGCGATCCCTGCGGATCGCAAGCAGGACCTGCTGGCCTTGAAGAAAGAAGAACTGCTGCGTGAAATCGTGGACAACGTCGGCAAGCGCGGAAGGGCCGGTCAGGATTTGCGGCACGTCATCTCGGTGGCCATGCTGTCCGAAGGCTGGGACGCCAAGAACGTGACCCACATCATGGGCCTGCGGGCGTTCACCAGCCAGTTGTTGTGCGAGCAGGTGATCGGCCGGGGATTGCGTCGCGTGAGCTACGACACGGAACCGGTCGTCGGCTCCGACGGGGTCGAGCGCCAGCTTTTCAGGGCGGAATATGTCAACGTGTTCGGCGTGCCGCTATCGATTTTTCAGGATGCGGGCGAAGGCGGCGAAGCCCCGCCGCCGCCCAGGCCGAGCACACAGATCGAATCGCTGCCGGATCGCAACCCGCTGGAAATCCGCTGGCCCAATGTGCTGCGCGTGGAAACGGTGGTGCGGCCGGTCTTGACGCTGGATTGGGATGCGCTCGAACCGCTGCGGCTCGATCCCGCGCAGTCGCCGCTGATCGCGGAGATCGCCCCAGCCATCGGCGGCGCGACGGCCTGGGATCAGATTCAGACGATCGATCTGGAAATGCTGCCCGACGATTTCCGCCAGCAGCGGCTGGTTTTCAAGGCCGCGCGCCGCGCATTCGACGCGCTGCAAGCGCGTTTTACCGGCGGGCGGGATGTTCTGGCGTTTCAGTTGATCCGGCTGGTCGAGCAGTTCTTGCAGTCAGGCAAGCTGGACATCCCTTCGCTGTTTCATCAAGACCCGTTACGCAAGCGCCTTCTGGTTTCCCTCAACATGGATGGCGTGGTGGGGCATCTGTTGCGGTATCTGACCGAGCAGAACGAGGAGCGTATCGAGCCGGTATTCGACGAGGAATTTCCCATCGGTTCAACCCGGCTGATGCGAACCTGGTACACCACCAAACCCTGCCAGCCCGCGCAAAAATCGCAGATCAGCCATGTGGTGGCCGATTCCGCGTGGGAAGCGCATACCGCCAATGTGCTGGAGCAAAGCGGGCAGGTGTTGGCCTATGCCAAAAACGACCACCTCGGCTTTCAGGTGTATTACCTGTGGAACGGCGCGCGCCGCCGATTTGTGCCGGATTTCATTGTCCGGCTGGCGCTACCTGGCCAAGGCTGCAAGCTGCTGGTTCTGGAAATCAAGGGCGAGGACAGCCCGCAGAATCAGGCCAAGCGGCAGGCGCTGGATGCCTGGGTGAGGGCGGTCAACGCCAAAGGCGGTTTCGGGCTGTGGTGCTGGGACGTGGCGTTTGAGATGGCGAAGATTCAGGACATTCTGAACCGTCACGCCACCGACAAATAGGCATCTCCGATTCGAACTGGAGACGGCTATTTCTACTGCTAACTCAATTGATTAGCCGCGTGTGTTCGACTGATGCTCGAACTGGGTGAGGTCGACGCGCGGGGCCGGTGTCCAGCCTTTCTTGCGGTATTCGGCCACCACATTGGTGAAGATGCCGCCGCGCACGTAGAACTTGGCGGTCAGTCGCATGAAGCGCGGTTTCGTCACCTTGACCAGGTCATCGAGGATGCGGTTGGTGACGTCCTCGTGGAAGTGGCCTTCCTCGCGGAAGCTCCACATGTAGAGCTTCAGGCTTTTCAGCTCGACGCAGGTTTTGTCGGGGATGTAGTCGAGGATCAGGGTGGCGAAATCGGGCTGCCCGGTCTTCGGGCAAAGGCATGTGAATTCAGGGACTTCCATATGGATGTGAAAGTCGCGCCCCGGTTTCGGGTTGGGGAAGGTTTCCAGGGTTTTGGCGGGCGTGGAGGGCATGGGGAGGCTCGGTGTAGAATGTGGCGATAAAAATGCCCCAAGGGGCGTTTGGAGACCCCATTATAAAACCCAAGGTTCCGCTGTCTTGCGTTTAACCCACATCAAACTTGCCGGATTCAAGAGTTTCGCCGATCCCACCGTCATCCCCGTCCCCGCGCAGCTGACCGGCGTGGTGGGGCCGAACGGCTGCGGCAAGTCGAACGTGATCGACGCAGTGCGCTGGGTGCTCGGCGAATCGTCGGCCAAGAACCTGCGCGGCGAAACCATGCAGGACGTGATCTTCAACGGTTCGGGCACCAGGAAGCCGTCGTCGCGCGCCTCGGTCGAGCTGGCGTTCAACAACGAGCTCGGCCGTGCTGCCGGGCAGTGGTCGCAATACGCCGAGATCGCGGTCAAGCGCGTGCTCGACCGCAGCGGCGATTCCATCTATTACATCAACAACATGCGGGTGCGGCGGCGCGACGTCGCCGATCTGTTCCTCGGTACCGGGGTGGGCGCGCGCGCCTACGCCATCATCGAGCAGGGCATGATTTCGCGCCTGATCGAAGCCAAGCCGGAAGAACTGCGCGGCTACCTGGAAGAAGCCGCCGGCGTGTCCAAATACAAGGAACGCCGCCGCGAAACCGAATCCCGGCTGAAGGACGCGCGCGGCAACATGAACCGCGTCGAGGACATCCAGCGCGAACTCAAGACCCAGGTCGACAAGCTCGCCGCGCAGGCCGAGGTCGCCCGGCACTACAAGCAGCTGCAGGCCGACCTGACGTTTGCCCAGCATCGCCTGTGGTTCGCTCGTAAGCACGACGCCGCCCAGCAGCGCGCGCGCATCGACCGCGACCTGGTCGAGGCGCAGAACCGGCTGGAAGCCGAAACCGCGCGCCTGCGCCATATCGAATCCGAGCTGGAAACCGCGCGCCAGACCCAGTTCGCCGGGCAGGACACGCTCAACACCGTGCAGGCGACGTATTACCAGGCGCAGTCCGAAGTGGCGCGCATCGAGCAGACCATGGCGCACCAGAACGCCACCCGCGACCGGCTTTATCGCCAGGTGCAGGATCTCGCCGCGCGCATGGCATCGCAGCAGGCACGCCGAGGATCGACTGCGGAAGCGCTGAACGAGGTGACCGCGCAGCAGCCCGACCTCGAGGCCGCGCTGATGGAAGCCGAAGCCGCCGCGCGCCAGGCCACCGACAGCACGCTTCCGCAAAAGGAAGCCGCGCTGCGCGAGGCGCAGCAGGGCGTGGGCGAGGCGCAGCGGATGGTGTCGCAGCTGGATCAGTCGCGCCAGGTCGACGAAAACAGCCTCGGCCACACCAGGCGCCAGCTCGAACAACTGGACGCGCGTAAGCAGAGGCTCGCCCAGGAGCAGGCGCAGCTGCCGCGCACCGATACTGCGGGCCTGGCGCAAAAGCAGGTCGAACTCGAGGCGTTGGCGCAGACCTTGGCCGCCGCGCAGGCCGGGCTCAAGGAAGCCGAGACCGCGCTGCCCGAACTCGACGCCGCGCGCACCCAGCACACGCGCGAGCTCGAAGCCGCCCGCCGTGCGCTGCACCAGACCGAAGCCGAACTCGCCGCGCTGAAAAAGCTGCAGGAAAGCCTGAAGGCCGACGAGAAGCTCGGCGCCTGGCTGCGCAGCCGCGGCCTCGATGCCGCGCCGCGCCTGTGGGAAAACCTGCGCGTCGCCCCCGGCTGGGAAGCGGCGGTCGAGGCCGTGCTGCGCGAACGCCTGCAGGCGGTGGCCGCCGATGCTGCCCCCGAGTGGTTCGCCGATGCGCCGCCGGCGCGGCTGACCGTATGGGCGGGTGATGGCGCAGTGGCGCCTGCCGCGCCGGAGCTGCTTGCCAGCAAGATCGGCAGTGACGATGCCGCCGCCCACGCCGCGCTCGCCGACTGGCTCGCCGGCGTCTACTGGGCCGACGACGTCGATGCCGCGCAAGCCCGCTGCGCCAGCCTCGTACCCGGCGAATATGCCGTCACCCCGCAGGGCCATTTGTTCACCCGCCACAGCGTCACCTTCCATGGCCCGCACACGGCGGTCGAAGGCATTCTTGCGCGCGGGCGCGAACTCGAACGACTGACGAACGACGCGGTGCATCTGCGCGATGAGGCGGCAGGATTGGAAGCCGCCTGCGCCGAGACGCAGCAGCGCTACCTGGAGCGCCAGCGCGAAATCCAGGCGCTGCGCGCGCAGACCGGCCAGACGCAGAGTCGCCACCACACTGCGCAGATGGAATTGCTGCGTCTGCAGCAGGCGGTGGAGCGGGTGCAGAGCCGGGCGACGCAGATCGCCCAGGAACTGGAAGAGGCCATCCATCAGCAGACCAGCGAACATGCCACGCTGGAATCATTGGAAACCCGCCTCAAGGAATACCGCGCGCAGGGCGACGAGGCCCGCGATGCGCTGTACGCCGCGCGCCAGACGCGCGACCAGGCCGACCGCGCCGTGTTCGAGGCACGCGAACTGCAGCGCGCCGCCGAGCGGCGGCATCAGGAAGCCGGCTTTGCGCTCACCACCTGCAGCAACAAGATCCGCGAACTCGGCGAAACCCTGGCCCGCATCGACCAGGAAATCGCCGAAGACGAGACGCGCCTGGCTCAGGCGCGCGAAGAATTGGGCCGTCTGCCGGCCGATGCGCTCGATGCCGAACTGCAGACGGCACTCACCGCGCGCACCGCAGCCGAAGCCGCACTGGCCGCCGCGCGCGATGCGCTGGAAGGCCTGACTGCGCAGTTAAGAAACCACGACGAAGCGCGCCTGGCCTGCGAACAAGGGCTCGATCCGCTGCGCCGCACCATCGAGCATCTGAAGCTGAAGGACCAGGAAGCCATGCTGATGCAGTCGCAGTTCGAACTGCAGCTGCGCGAGGCGGCGGCCGACGAGGCCAGCCTCGAATCCGGCCTGGCTGAGAGCCCCAAACCTTCGCAACTGCTGGCCGAAATCAACCGCCTGCAGAACGAGATCGCGGCGCTCGGCGCAGTCAACCTCGCCGCGCTGGACGAACTCACCCAGGCGCAAGAGCGTTCCAATTACCTCGCCGCGCAATGCGCCGACCTGCTGGAAGCCGTCACCACGCTGGAAGACGCGATCCGCCGCATCGACCAGGAATCGCGCGCACGGCTGAAAGTAACCTTCGACACCGTCAACCAGCACATGGGCGAGCTGTTCCCCAAGCTGTTTGGTGGCGGTCAGGCGCGGCTCGTCCTCATCGGCGACGAACTGCTCGACGCCGGGGTGCAGGTGTTCGCGCAGCCGCCCGGCAAGAAGAACGCCTCGATCCACCTGCTGTCCGGCGGCGAGAAGACGCTCACCGCGCTGTCGCTGGTGTTCGCCATGTTCAAGCTCAACCCGGCGCCGTTCTGCCTACTCGACGAGGTCGACGCGCCGCTCGACGACGCCAACACCGAGCGCTACTGCAAGCTGGTCAAGGCGATGTCCGACCACACCCAGTTCCTCTTCATCACCCACAACCGCGTCACCATGGAAATGGCCCAGCACCTGGCCGGCGTCACCATGCAGGAACCGGGCGTGTCGCGCATCGTCGCGGTGGACGTGGAAGCGGCGGTGGGGATGGTCGAAGCGGCTTGAGCCGCTTGGCAGGACTTCCCATTCCCTGTTAATCGAACTAGACTAACAAAACTTAGTTTGATTGGAGGTGGCCATGCATACCGTCAATATTCACGAAGCCAAAACCCAGCTGTCGAAGCTGATCGAGCAGGCGGTGCAAGGCGAAGCCTTCATTATTGCCAAGGCCGGGAAACCCCTGGTCAAGGTCGCCCGGCTGGATGCGCCTGCGACCGGGCAGGCCAAACGTCTTGGTTTCATGGCGGGCCAGATTGTCGTGCCGGACGATTTCGACCGCATGGGTGCCGAAGCCATCGAGCAGCTTTTTGGCGCAGAAGGATGAAGCTGCTGCTGGATACGCACGTGTTGCTCTGGGCGGCGGGTTCGCCCGATCAATTGTCTCCCGCCGCGCGGGCCTTGCTGGAAGACCTAAATAATGAGTTGGTGTTCAGCGCGGCCAGCCTGTGGGAAATTTCGATCAAGCGCGGTCTGGGGCGCGCCGATTTTCAGGTCGATGCCCGGGTGCTGCGCCGCGGCTTGCTGGACAACGGCTATCTGGAATTGTCGATTACCAGTGAGCATGCGGTTTTTATTGACAGCCTGCCGTCTATCCATAAGGATCCGTTTGATCGCATCCTGATCGCTCAGGCGACGGTCGAAGGCATCACGCTGCTTACGGCAGATGCGCTGATCGCCCAATATCCCGGTCCGATCCGGGCCTTTTGATTCTTGCGAGTCTTAGTTGCGGCGGCGGAAAATACAGCGCTGCTTGATGCAGTAAATGTTCGCGCACCCTAGCCGCAGCGGGTGGCTATCGGCGAAAATGGCGCTTTTGGTGCTTTCCCCTTACTCCCATGCTTGATATCCAGTTGCTGCGCAAAGACGCCGCCCTCATAGCCGAGCGCCTCGCCGCGCGCGGTTTTGCCTTCGATGCGGCGCGTTTCGATGCGCTGGAAGCCGAGCGCAAGACGATCCAGACCCGCACCCAGGACGCGCAAAATCGCCGCAACACCCTGTCCAAGCAAATCGGCATGCTGAAGGGCAAAGGCGAGGACACCACGGCGGTGATGGCCGAGGTGGCCGGGCTGGGCGACGAGCTGAAGCAGATGGAAGCGCGGCTGGCGGCCCTGCAAAGCGAAATCAACGATTTTCTGATGGAGGTGCCGAACCTGCCGCACGAGTCGGTGGCGTACGGTTTGGACGAGACCGCCAACGTCGAGGTGAGCCGCTGGGGCACGCCGAAGACCTTCGATTTCACGGTGCGCGACCACGTCGATCTGGGCGAAGGGTTGGGCCAACTCGATTTCGCCGCGGCGGTGAAGATCACCGGCAGCCGCTTTTCCGTGATGAAAGGCGGGCTGGCGCGGTTGCACCGGGCGCTCGCGCAGTTCATGCTCGACGTGCATACCGGCGAACACGGCTACACGGAAGTCTATGTGCCGTACCTGGTGAACGCCGATTCGATGCGCGGCACCGGGCAGCTGCCGAAGTTCGAGAAAGACCTGTTCCATGTTCCGCGCGACTCCAAACAGGAGTGCACGGACGCCGACAAGCTCTACCTCATCCCCACTGCCGAAGTGCCGATAACCAACCTGCTGCGCGACGAAATCGTCCCTGCCGAAGCACTGCCGCTGAAATTCGTCGCCCACACGCCGTGCTTTCGTTCGGAGGCCGGTTCCTACGGCCGCGACACGCGCGGCATGATCCGCCAGCACCAGTTCGACAAGGTGGAGCTGGTGCAGATGGTGCGTCCGGAGGATTCCTACGCTGCGCTGGAGGCGCTGACTGGACACGCCGAGGCGATCTTGCAGCGGCTGGGCCTGCCGTATCGCAAGATGGCGCTGTGCAGCGGCGACATGGGCTTTTCGGCGGCCAAGACCTACGACCTGGAAGTGTGGCTGCCGGCGCAGAACACCTACCGCGAAATCTCCTCCTGCTCCAATTTCGAGGCCTTTCAGGCGCGGCGCATGCAGGCGCGTTTCAAGGTGGGGCAGGGCAAGCCGGAACTGCTGCACACGCTGAACGGTTCGGGGCTGGCGGTGGGGCGCACGCTGGTGGCGATCCTGGAGAACTACCAGAACGCAGACGGCAGCGTGAGCGTGCCGGCAGCACTGCGCCCATGGATGGGCGGCGTGGACCGGCTGACGGCCGCCTGAATCGGGTCAGCCCGGTGTGGCCAGCCCATCCTCGCTGCGCCCCAGATTGATCAGCGGGTTGAACTCCGGTTCCAGCCGCAGCAGGATGTCGTAGTAGTTGCGGATGTTCTCCGCAAAGTGCAGGGCTTCGCCGCCACGGGCGTAGCCGTAGCGCGTCACTTTCGAATAGGTGCCGCGGCTCAGATACGGCAGCGCTTCCTTCACGTCGACCCAGTTGTCCGGGTTGCCGCCGCGCGCCTGCGCGATGCGGCGCGCATCTTCCATGTGCCCCTGTCCCTGGTTGTAGGCGGCCAGCGCCAGCCAGGTGCGGTCGGGTTCGGGAATGCGGGCGGGCAGGCTGTCTTTCATCAGCGCCAGATAGCGCGCGCCGCCCAGAATGCTCTGGCGCGGGTCGAGGCGGTTGGTAACGCCCATGCGGTCGGCTGTCTGCCCGGTCAGCATCATCAGGCCGCGCACCCCGGTCGGCGAGGTGGCGAGGGGATTCCACTGCGACTCCTGATAGCCGATCGCCGCCAGCAGGCGCCAGTCGATCCCGGTGAGCGTCTGCGCCTCGTGAAAGTGTTGGCGCAGCTCGGGCAGCCGCTGTGGGCGGCGCTGCAGGATACCGAGGATGTCGCTGCGGTCCAGCCGCCTGACGTGGCCGAAATAGCGCTCGTGTATGCGCTTGATGGTGCCGTCCTTGTGCGCCTGCTCGACAAAACGCGTCAGCGCATTGCGCATCGTCTGCGAACTGCGGGGCGGCAGCGCCCACACGATCTGCTGTTTGTCGCCGATGTCGAACGCCACCGCCAGCCCGGGGTAGGCGTTGCGCATCGGGTCGAAATCCATGCCGTTGATGACCACCGCGTCGTACTTGCCGGCCTGCAACTGCGCCAGCAGCTCCTCCGGCCAGACATTCTCAAGTGCCGCCCAACTCAGGGCTGGGTGCTTGCGCTTCTGGCGCATCAGGATGGGCGTGTGCCCGGAACCGATGATCAGCGCCAGTTTCTTGTCTGACAGGTCTGCCATGCTGCGCGGCTGCCTTTCGCTGGCGCGATACACGATATGAACCGGAGTTTCGAACAGAACCGGCCCGGAAATCAGATGGCGATCCTTGACGACAGCACGCGGCAGGGCCGCCGCTGCCAGATGGATATGATGGCTGTCGAGCAATTCGAACAATGCTTCGGGGCGGGATTTTTCCGTCCACTTGAGCGACCAGTTCTGCGAGTCGCTGAAGGCCCGGATCAAGTCGTACTCGAAGCCGGCGGGCTCGCCGTTGGGCGCGATATAGTAGGTGGTCGGGCTGTTGCGCGCGCCGACCCGCAACTCGCCGCTGATTTCAGGCGGCGGCACCGGCTGGCTGCAGGCAGCCAGTACCAGGCTCAATGCAAGCGCGGCGCCCCTCCCGAAACCAGCCATCTTTCTTGTAATGGGCATGGCCACAGTCTGCCCGAGTGTGAAATTTTCGTCCAGCAAACCGCGCGGCTCGGTTACAATACGCGCCGCCGGAGAGGTGGCAGAGTGGTCGAATGTACCTGACTCGAAATCAGGCGTAGGTGCAAGCCTACCGTGGGTTCGAATCCCACCCTCTCCGCCAATAATTGTTTAAAGACCCGCATGGCTTATGGCTTTGCGGGTTTTTTGTTTTTATTCGCCCCTCTTTCAGCCCCTGTTCTGTTCTTGAGCGTGTTAACGACGTCGGTGGCGACGCGCGGTTGTAGAGGAATGACGGCGTGTCCTTGGTGTTCAGCTGGAATATCTTGAGCTTGAAATATTCCATGTCGCGGAAGCCTCTGGCGCGGCGTCGCAGCAGGGCGATGGACACATTGCCGGCTTCCAGCCGCGAGGTTGTGATCGGATGATCGGCATACGCGCAGATGCCGGTGCGATGTGCCTTCAGGGTCTTCACGAATTTATCCA
>Ga0208244_100661_pt1 | contig 28411 bp, 33 predicted proteins | sample SubbioCR12Aug_5A_FD_184828 | JGI IMG/M metagenome (GOLD analysis project Ga0208244, IMG submission 184828) | Serpentinite rock and fluid subsurface biosphere microbial communities from McLaughlin Reserve, California, USA - CR12Aug_5A (SPAdes) | ecosystem: Environmental > Terrestrial > Deep...
TTCCGGCAGGTCAAGAAGCTTGTCTTCATCCAGTTGGTTTAGATCATGATCGCTCAGTTGCATGGCGCACAGAATAAGTCTTGGTGGCTTAAAAATACAGTTTTTTTGTGGGGGTCTGAATAGTTACTCGGAAGAAATGGTGGCTATGTTACGCGAAGGCAAAGAACAATTATTAATCGACGCACAAACGAACTATGGAAAATAAAATTGTTTTAGATTCCTGCGTATTTAACAAATTATTTCTGCAAGAACCCGATACGCAACAAGTCGTTAATCTAATTACCGCATTAACTGAAAAAGACTATCGTGTGATTGTGCCGAGCTTGTTTTTATATGAAGTGTTATCCATCGCAAAAATTAGCGGTTTTCCCACTGCAAAAGCGTACGAATTAATTATTGATTTTCAAAACACACAGTTGCAATTGCTTGAATTGGATAAGCCGTGCATAGAAAAAACACTGGAAATTTGCGAATCAGGTCATGACAAATCAGGTTTTCCTTCCTTTTATGACGCCAGCTATCACGCTTTAGCCATTAAAAACGATTGTTATTTTGTCACAGCCGACAAAAGACATTTTAATAAAACACAGCAATTGGGGCATATTGTTTTATTGAGCGATTGGGAGACCATTTTGTGACTGCGCCACGGTTGCGGTTTAAGGAGTTTAGTGGGGCGTGGGTGGAAAAATGGTTCTACGAAATTTCCGACATTAAGTCAGGGCCATTCGATTCAACTTTGCATGAGGCGGATTATGTTTTATCAGACACACCTATAATTTCTGTTGAGCATTTAGGTGAACAAGGTGTCGTACATCAAAACTTACCTTTAGTATCTGATGATAAGGCCAGATTAAAGTCATACCATCTGAAAGAAGGCGATGTGGTTTTTAGTAGAGTAGGTTCTGTTGATAGAAGCTGTTTAATAAGGCCGAAAGAAAATGGCTGGCTTTTTTCTGGTCGTCTTTTGAGAGTGCGTCTAACCAATGATAACGCTTGCCCTAAATTTTTAAATCAAAACTTTAAAAATGATTTGGTTAAATATCGCGTTCGGAGTGTTGCAGTTGGTCAGACAATGGCTTCACTCAATACGGAAATTCTAAAAAACTTCCATTTAATCTTTCCCCCTTCTAAACCCGAACAAACCAAAATCGCCAACTTTCTCACCGCGCTAGATGACAAAATCAGCCTCAACCAAACCCAGCTCAACGCCCTGAAGCGCTATAAAAAAGGCTTGTTGCAGCAACTGTTTGTTTAATTTATGGAGTAAACCATGGCTACTATTATTCTGGATGACGCATTAATTAACGAAGTGATTGCCGTAAGTCATAATCCAAACGCTCAGGAGGCGGTTGTTAAAATTTTGGCTGATTACTTGCGGGAACATAAAAATGAACCGGCTTTTTTTGAACAGATGCGCCTGGCAGATGATTGTGCTTTTGATGAGCTTGCCTTGTTATTTGAACGAAACAAAGACAGCGGTAGAAACATTGATTTATGAATTATTTGATTGATACCTGTGTGCTGTCCGAGTGCGTTAAAAAGTACCCGATCCCTTCTTTGCCCAGTGGTTTAATGAACAAGAACCCGCGCAACTATTTTTAAGCACATTACCATTGCAGAAATTAAAAAAGGGCTTTACAAGATTGAAGCTACGCACCCTGAGCGTTTTAAAAAACTTGAACAGTGGCTGATTACGGTAGAAGTAAAGTTTGTTCATCGCGTTTTACCTATAACAGAATACATTCTGGACAAGTGGGCGAAAATTATTGATACCAGGGAGCTGTTAGAAAGCCCGGTTCGCTTAGACAAGATTACCGATTACATCCTGACCCACCACCGGCAAAAAACCAAGTCGCCGGATTTTAATGCGATGTTTTGTGTAAGTAGTGTTGCCACGTTGATTAAATATTATGAGTTGTTCAAGCTGAAGCAATCCGGTGCATCCCGGCCTTTAAAAGTCGCCACGATTTTCAGTTATGCCGCCAATGAGGAAGACCCTGGGGCGAATGGCTTAATCAATGGCTTGATACCCGAAGAATCGCTGGACGTGCTCACCAGTGCAAAAATCAATTCATACAGTCGTGACAAGCTGGATGAATTCATTACCGACTATAACGGGCAGTTTGGCACCAACTACACTACCAACGACAGCCAGTCGTTTTATAACTATTACCAAGACCTTGCCAAGCGGGTACGTAGCGGCGAGATTGATATTTTGCTGGTAGTGAATATGTTTTTAACCGGTTTTGACAGTCCGTGCCTTAATACCATGTATGTGGATAAGCACCTGAAATATAACGGATTGATTCAAGCGTTTTCGCGCACTAACCGCAATCTGAACGAGAAAAAATCGCATGGCAATATTATCTGCTTTCGTAACCTGAAAGCGGCTACTGATGAAGCGATTGCCTTGTTTTCCAACAAAGACGCCAAAGAAACGGTGTTAATTAGTAACCGCCTTTAACAAAGCCACTGAAAAGTTACTGGCAATTGTGCCCACGGTACAAAGTGTTGATGAACTACCCAGCGAAAATGAACAACTGGCGTTTGTAACCCAATTTAGGGAGCTGTTACGCATTAAAAACATTTTGACCACCTTTGCCGATTTTGATGAGGTCGACTTAAATCTTACTGCCCAGACTTTTGAAGATTACAAATCGAAGTATCTGGATGTGCATGACAAAGTTAAACAGGACCAGGGCAAAGAAAAAACATCCGTTTTAGAAGATGTGGATTTTGAATTAAGCCTGATTCACCGCGATGAAATTAAAGTGGCGTATATCCTTAACCTGTTAATGACCTTGAATAAATTGCCACCCGAAGAACGCATCAAGCGGCAAAAAGAAATTGTTGATATGGTGGCCGGCGAAGTGCAATTGCGCAGTAAAAAATTGCTGATTCAAGCGTTTATTGATGAGAACCTGCCCAAAATCAAACCCAACGGCAATGTCATTGCCGAGTTTGAATCATTCTGGGCCGAAAACAAACAAAAAGCCTTTAACGCCCTGTGCACAGAAGAGCAGATTGTGCCCGAGCAACTGGAAAAGCTGCTCAATGATTATGCCTTCGCCAATCGCTTACCTCGCGGGCAAGTAAAAGTAAAGTGGACCCTGGAATCCGGACAGTAGTTTAAGCTATGCCCTGACGGGAAATGAAAGGTACAAAATGAGCGAAAGCAAACGGAAGATATTTACAGGAGCCCAAAAAGCCAAGGTAGCCTTGGAAGCGGTGAGAGGCACGAAGACGATCAATGAAATTGCCCAAGAACATGGCGTGCATCCAACGCAGGTCGGTCAATGGAAAAAAGAGTTGATGGACAATGCTGGCAGTCTGTTCGAAGGCAAGCGCGGGCCGAAACCGGTCAATGCTCAGAACGATCCAGACCGGTTATATGCAAAGATCGGGCAACTCAACATGGAGCTGGATTGGCTGAAAAAAAAGTCTGGACTCAGCCTGTAGAGGAGCGCCAGGCCTGGGCCGCAGCGGATGACGAGTTGCCGTTATTCAGGCAGTGCCAATTGCTCAAAGTCACGCGTTCCGTGGTATACGAGCAGAAACGGCGATTACTAAAAGCCGTTGACGAGGATGACTGTCAATTGCTGCGCTTGCTTGATGAGGAATATACACGGCACCCTTTTTATGGCTCTCGGCGGATGACGAAGTATCTGTGTGGCTGTGGATATGCGGTTAATCGCAAGCGGGTTCAACGCTTGATGCGAACGCTGGGATTGGCGGGCATGGCACCCGGACCCAATACCAGCAAACCGCATCCGCAGCACAAGCTGTATCCGTACCTGTTGAGGGGCGCCGACATCATCCGACCCAATCAGGTGTGGAGTACCGACATCACCTATATTCGGCTGCCGCGCGGCTTTGTCTATCTGGTGGCGATCATCGACTGGTATAGCCGTAAGGTACTGGCATGGCGATTGTCGAATACCATGGACGCCGGGTTTTGCGTGGACTGTTTGGAAGAAGCCATCAAGGCCTATGGAACGTCCGAGATATTCAATAGTGATCAAGGATCGCAATTCACCAGCGACGCATTCACCGGGGTACTGATCGAGCACGGTATTGCGATCAGCATGGATGGACGAGGCCGGGCCCTGGACAATATCTTTGTCGAGCGGCTATGGCGAACGGTGAAATACGAAGAGGTGTATTTGAAACAGCACGGCAGCCTGCAAGACTTGTTGCTGGGCTTGACTCGTTACTTCATGTTTTACAACGAGGAGCGGATGCATCAATCGTTGGGTTACAAAACGCCAGAAGTCGTGTATCGGACGGCTGCGGGCGGTGGCGCCAAGATTGTGGATAAATTTAACGAGGCGACGGAAGCGTCAGTCCCCGTGTAGAAGAATTGGGACAGCGCCATTCAGCTGGAGTGGGAATAGGGCTCTATCTTAAACTCAGTAATAATTTGTCTGGACAATGGGGTCCACTTTAAAGAGATCGTTAGCGCACTCAGCTTTAAACCCAAAATACTGCAACGTAAGCCGATTATTGAACGGGTTGCGGATAAGATTAAGGCGTTTATCGATACGTTTATTGAGGGAATGGGGGGTAGTGTTTACTCGATTGGGTTTCGGGGCGATTCAAAAGCCGATGTTATTAATATAGAGAGGGCGGAAAAAGCGGGCTTATTGATGCCGGATTTTCGGAAAGTGTTGCGGGTGTTTTTTTAGAAGTGTGCCAGGAGTGTGTCACGGCCTTTATGACAAATGACCAGGAAAGGCTAAGTCATTGATTTTATTGGTGCCCCGGAGACGATTTGAACGTCCGACCTTCCCCTTAGGAGGGACATAAATCCTATAAGCCAGAAATAACCACAACAAACAATAAAATATAAATCAACAACTTAACCTGTTTTTGTGTTTCTTGTTTATGCTGGTTTTTTGCTGTTATTTGCAAGTAAATGGGACAAAAATGGGACAAAGAATTATACTGTAAGCCAGAAATAAAGCGGGCCTGAAGGTGTACCACCACCAACAAGCCCTTACCAATAACTTAATTCTGGGTTAAGCAATGGCAAAAGCATTATATCAAAATGCCATTGTCCCAAGGGGCAATCATGGCACGTTTTAAATCCCGCACCGGTAAAGACGGCAAAACCAAACACACGGTTGAGATCCGGTTAAAAGGCTTTCCACCACAAGCCGCAACTTTCGAACGCTTAACTGATGCCCGCAAATGGGCCGCTTCGACTGAATCAGCAATTCGCGAGAATCGACACTTCAAAACATCGGCATCAAAAAAACACACACTAGCGGATATTATCGAGCGTTACCAATCTGACATCCTACCGGTTAAATTCACACATAAAGAGCAGTTGAATAGGCGGCCTATCCTGGCATGGTGGAAGAGTGAAATCGGCTATTTGCTGTTATCTGAATTAGATGCGGCAATCTTTGCTGAGTGTCGAGACAAGTTAGCCAAGACACAGAGTCATAAAGGCGGCTTTTTAGGGCCGGACACCATTAAGAAGCGGTTTGATTGCATCAAGAATGTTCTAAAAGTTGCTTGTAACGAATGGCTCTTGATTGAAAAAAATCCATTAGCAGACGGCAAGGTTGAATTGCCTTCGTTGCCACGCGGCAGAACTAGATTTTTGGATGATGATGAGCGCGAAAGGCTGTTATCGGCTTGCCGTGACTCTTCAAATGAATGGCTTTATTTGGTGGTGATGATCGGCTTATGTACTGCGATGCGTAAATCCGAAATCATGTATCTGTATTGGCGATTACCTAAAACCCCACCTAAAGAATCGGCTTGGGGAGTGGTTGACCTGGATAGTAAAAGCATCAAACTTCACCAAACTAAAAACGGAGATTCGCGGGGCTTGCCTATTGTCGGGCCGATTTACGATCTACTCAAAGAGCATCGAAAAATTAGGCGGTTTGACAGCGATTTACTCTTTCCTTCCCTAAATAATCCACAAAAGCCGATTGATTTAACGCGGCCATTCGAGAACGCAAGAGCGGCGGCAGGATTAGATAATTTTGTCTTTCACGATTTACGGCACACTTGCGCGTCTTATCTTTGCATGGCTGGCGCTTCATTGCCTGAAATATCCGAAATTACAGGCCATAGGGACTTGAAATCATTGAAGCGATACCTTCATCTTAGTCAAGGCCATGTAGATGGTGTATTGGCTGATATGGTTGCCAAGCGGATGGGCGGCGCATGATGGATGACACCAGAGAAAAGCACCTACAGTCAAAACTTGATTGGTTGAAATCAGAATTTGAGAACGGCGACAAAAGCGCATTGCTAGACGCGGTTGATTGGTGCGCGGCCTGGCGGTTGGTGATGCCTGACTGGGTTGCAAACAATTTTATGCATCAGCATAGACGATGGCAGCAATTCAAAGTTAAGACGCTTGATGAGGCGTTTGACGTACAAAAGCCAAAAGGTTTCCACCTGAACAAGCACAAGCAAGAGGTAGATAAAACTTTTGACGTTTACCTGGCGATTCTTGAGGCTGAGCGGCGCGGGTTGCCGATTTCAAATGATGGAGCGATATCGGAAGTCTGTCAAAAATTCGGTATTAATGAGCAAATGGCATGGGACATGTATCGCGAGACACGAAAAACTAAATGGGGCCAAGATATTGAGAAAATGCGCAAGAAACACGAGTAAAACCAACAGCTAAGAAAATATTGAATTTTCTCTAAGTTACTTCCCACCACCAAAAAAACACAATGCACCGCAAGCAATCGGCAATAGCTGAAAGCTTTATTTTTAAACTAAAAATAAGGTGTATTACATGTCAGAAATCCAAAGCAGATACGCAACAGTTAGACAGTTCGCTCAAGAACAATCAGTTTTTACGGAAGGTTCTTTGAGGATGTTAATTTTTGATGAAAGAAAAAACGGCTTAAAAAAACACGGGGTTATTACTCGCGTGGGCCGGAAAATCTTAATCGATAAAGCTAAATTTTCAGAATGGGTTGCATCTAAAAACAGCTCCAAAACAGGAGCCTAATGATTATGGATAACTTTTATTCTGGGGACGTTATCCAACAGTTCAAAACCGCGATGCAGGATCACGGCATCGAGCCACCTGATTCGATTATTGCAGATGGTACGCTTCAAAGATTCAAGATTGATGGAAAGCTTAACGGCGCATATTGCTTACATCTGGACAATAAACCGGCTGGCTTTTTTCAAGATTTCAAGCAGGGCATCAAGCAGACTTGGAAGGCGGCAAGCGGCTATATGCCTTTAAGCGAGTTTCAAAAGCAACAGCTCACCAAAAAGCGATTTGAGGATGAGCAATCACGACAGGCGTTAGAAGTTTCAAAACATCGTGATGCAGCAATCAAGGCCGTTTCAATCTGGGCAAAGGCTGAGCCAGCACCGGCAGCAACAGCAAACCATCCCTATTTGATAAAAAAACAGATTCAAGCACATGGTGCACGATCGGGTCGTGACAATACGCTGATAATCCCGATTTACGCACCTGATAAGGCACTGGTAAACCTGCAATTCATTTCACCTACTGGAGGCAAGCGTTTCTTAGCAGGTGGACAGAAAAAAGGCTGTTTTGCTGTTATCCGAGGCACTACCGAAAGGATATTGATTGCTGAAGGTTATGCCACGGCGGCGAGTTTGAATGAGTCAACAGGGCATCAAGTGTTTGTAGCTTTGGACGCTGGCAATTTGGTGCCTGTGTCGATTGAGATTAGAAAATTGTTTCCAGATTCTGAGTTAATAATTTGTGGTGATAACGACTTATCCGGAGTAGGACAAAAAGCCGCTCATGATGCGGCGCTGGCTTGTCATGGCGCTTATTTGATACCTAAGGTGCCTGGACATCACTTTAACGATGAAATCAATGCGGGGCGTATCTAATGGATGAAGCGCCACAAACAGATGATGTTATTGATTTCTCGAAAGCTGAAAAGCCAAACGACACTGATGATGCCACTAAAGAAAGTGACGACCAGGCCATAAAGCGATTATCGGCACTCACACCTATTGAATATGAGCGAGTCAGAGTTGAAGAGGCCGCAAAACTTGGTATCAGAGCGGCGATACTCGACAGATTGATTAAAGGTTCGCAAAAAGCAGACGAGTCAATCAACACGATGGAGATTGAGAGCGTTGATGCGTGGCATGAGCCGATAAACCCGGACGCTTTGTTAACTGAGATTTTAGAGGTGATAAAGCGTTTTATTGTTTGTCCACCTGAAACGGCTGTAGCCGCAACTCTTTGGATTGCAATGACGTATTTTATCACCGTGATACATGTGGCAGCGCTAGCGGTCATCACCGCACCTGAAAAGCGCTGTGGTAAATCTCAATTTCTTACCCTCATAGGTAAGCTGGCTGATAAACCGTTGGTTGCCTCAAATATCAGTCCGGCTGCATTGTTTCGCTCAATCGAGAAATGGGGGCCTACTTTATTGATTGATGAAGCTGATGCGTTTATGAAGGATAACGAAGAGCTTCGAGGGATTATTAATTGCGGCCACACCCGGGACAGCGCTTTCATTATCCGCACCGTTGGCGATAATCATGAGCCTACAATTTTTAATGTGTGGGGGGCAAAGGCGATATCAGGAATTGGTCATCTACCAGATACCATTATGGATAGAGCTGTAGTTCTGGAATTAAGGCGCAAGCTACCGGACGAGAATGTAAGCAGGTTACGCCATGCAACAGATTCATTATTCAAGACACTGGCGGCAAAACTGGTTCGTTTTTCGAATGACTACAGCGATAAAGTTAAAGCGGCACGTCCACACTTACCACCGCAACTGAATGATAGAGCGCAGGATAACTGGGAGCCATTACTAGCGATTGCTCAGGTTGCTGGTGGGCGCTGGCCTGAACTAGCAAAAAGAGCAGCTATTCAACTTTCAGAGACGGAAACATCACCTAGCGTTGGCGTGGAATTGCTATCCGATATTGAAGAGATATTTGAGATACAGCTTATCGATAAGATATTTACTTGTGACTTGATAGCGGCTCTTTGCGCTGATGATGAAAAATCTTGGTCGACTTATAACCGTGGAAAACCGATATCACCACGACAAGTATCTACTCGATTGAATAGTTACGGTATCAGATCAACAACAGTTCGAATTAAAGTTGACATCAAAAAAGGATATTACAAATCACAATTCGATGAAGTTTTTAGCCGTTACGTTCATGGTTCTGATGTTACGTTCGCAGCACCCCCCTTTTCAAGCGTTACGCCGTTACAAACCACGACAAACCCAGTAACCACGCGGGCTGAGGCTGTAACGGATGAAAAACATGTAACGTTACATTCAGTCTCAAGCGTTACAAATTCAAATCCTGAATCTGTAACGGAAAAGCAAAATGTTACGGATAGCGCACTATGTAACGTTACACAAAATCTATCCGTTACGCCCCAAGCCACGAACGGCGAGGGTTGTAACGGTGTAACGGATAAAACACCCTCACAGAGCAATGAAGATGTAGGTTACATCTGATGGAAGCACTTAACAAAATCAGATTATCCGGTTTTAACGTCACATTACTGGATGGCCTTATCAAGATTGAACCGTTCAGCAATCTATCAGATGAACAGCGTAGTTATCTGAAAGAGCATAAAGCGGCAATTATTAAAGAGCTGAAACGAGAAACCAGTGAATTAGATTTATGGATTGATTGCTTCACGCCAAACGGGGATTTGCTGAGAGTAAAGGCCGATAGCCCGGAGCATGCTCTTTGGTTGGCGAGAGTAAACCCCAGGCCAAAGGTTACGCATGAAGCGCAAGATTTGTCCTGATTGCGGCAGGACGTTTAACCAGTCTGGCAAGTGGCAAGTAATTTGTAGACGCTGTTATGCGATTTCAAAGTCTGGCGATTCTTTCAAGAAAGATGGTGTGCATATTGAGGTTGACCTACTAAAAAAGATTCGATTGCTTTGTCATCCAGATAAGCATGATGGTTCTGAATTATCAACCAGCGTCACGGCAGAGATTAATTTGCTGATGAACAAAATTAAATCGTTACACGTTGGCAATTAAAAAGTGCATTTGCGATGCACATTTGAGGATGACAGGGGCTATACCCCCCCTACCAGGGTAAAAAATCAAAGAATTAAATTTATCCTGTTCACATCGCAGTCTTTTCCACGCGAGCCATAAATTGAACACAAAAAGCCCAATAAAAACAAGCACTTACAAAACCCCTTATAAATCAGCAACTTACGCCAATTCTGTTAAATAACCTTTATAATTCAATGAGTTAGCAGTAACAACGGGCAATGGTGGCGGCAAGGCTGGCGAATATGCCAGAAGGCCGAAACTGGGCAAATTCTAACCCGGCAAATTTGCCTAGTAATGAAGCTAAAACATCCCAGTCTCAAGCGGCAGAACTTTTGAATGTGTCGGAGCGCAGCCTAAGGACGGCAAAGAAGGTGCAGAACGAATCGGGTAAGCCTGGGCGTTAGTAACGCTACTATTAAGAAACAATCAATTCCCTAGCATGAAATCGTGCCAACTATTTGCAAGCCACGAATATCAAGGCCTACAGGCTGGCATGATTAATGTATTAGGCAATTGTCAACAAAATGAAGCATTACCCCACATAACATTTTTTCAAAACAAGAGGCCGGAATAACACCCCGGCTTTTTTTTGTCCGAAATTCGGCAAGTGTTGCGGCTGTTTTTTTTGCAAATGGGACAAAATTGGGACAAGTCAGGCTTTTCGATCCGGTATCTTTCTGTAATCCATTGATTTTATTGGTGCCCCGAACACGATTCGAACGTGTGACCTTCCCCTTAGGAGGGGGATGCTCTATCCAGCTGAGCTACCGGGGCATTGTGCGGCGATTGTATCACAGGTTTAAATCGGGATTCTTTCGTTTTCTTATGATTTCGCGCTCCAGAGCTGCTATGTAGAAGTCCAGCTTGCTTTTGCCTTGAGGCGAGAGGTTTACAAAATAGCCACCTATAAAAACAGTGTTTCGCTCGGTTTTTACTGAACGGATAACTAAAGTAAAGACCATCTCATAGCCAATCGGCAAGTTTAAGTGGCAGTTTCTTAAGGTGTCGCCTGCTTGAACGCTATTGTCTTCTTCGGTCAGGCTGAATGACATGCCGCCTCTGGAAATATCGATTACCTCGCCATGAACTAAACATTTGTTTTTCGTCGTGAGCCATGTGATGGTCAATGTATCAGTGACGAGTCTGGGTGAGCTTCTGCGTTGCGGGTAATAGATCCGATCAGGGAAGGGCGTGGAATAATGAAGAATATCAGTGCCGGGCTTTTTGACTGCGGTCAACGTCAGGAGAAAGGCTAAATGAACGCCGTTTAAATAAGTTGAAAGCTTGATTTTATGCGCGGATTGAAGAAATGTGCTGAGTTCTGCAGAATTGATTTCATCCAGAACGAGAAGGCTTTGCTCTTTATTGACTTCAATGATTGAGGTTAAGAGTCCTTTTTTTTGACCCTGAACAGTTAAAGTGCACAGGCAATTCTGAATTTGGATGGCGCAGAGGATACTGGTTATTTTATCCGGATGCGTTACGAACTTTGGATTTTCATTGAATGTTGACACGGCATTTTTCTTTGCAGTTGATTTTGCTCGTGTCCGTTTCGGGTTTGAGTTACTTAAGCTGTGTAGACCGTGTTTGAGCCTGCATCGGCTTGGGTGGAGCCGTCGCGGCCATAGGTATGGACTGATTGAGGTTTGCCTTTCAGGATGTTGAGTGAAAGGCGGGTGTGGCGCAGCAAAAGTTCGATGCCGGCACCATTCTGGTTGTTTAAATCGCGCGCTTTTTCTGAGAGTTTGATGAGTTCCTGCCAGTCATTTTCGGCTTTTTGGGGATCTAGGCCGGCTGCTTTGGCTCTTTCAAAATAAGTCGCCAAGCCGTTTTTATCCGCATTCAAATGCTCGGTTTGCAGAACCTGGCCCATTTGTTGAGTAAATTGCGAAATCTCACTGATTAAATGCTGTTTGTGCTGCGTGATCGCATCCAGTTTTTTATCTTTATCCTGATTGATCAGTAAGTGAGACTCGTCCTGAAGGGCTTGAAAAAGGGTGCGGCTTAAGGACAAGCCATTACTGATCAACTTTTCAGCGATAGGAAATGTTTTATTAATCATGATTATGTGCTGTCCTGGCTAAATGCAGCCTCAAATTGAATGATTTTTTGAGCCAGTTTTTCGGCATCAACACGGTAACTGCCATCGGCTATCGACTGTTTGATCATGTTTACTTTATTTTCGTCGACCGGTGGGGTTTTGTTGTTGAGCGCTTCACTGGCTGCAAGGCCAACTGAATTCGCTCTGATGCTTACGCTGTCGCTGCTACCTGCCTCAACTTTGGGTTTGTCTGATTTGTTTTCGACCGAGCCCTTAGGGGATGCTTTGGTCTGAACGGTAACAAGTTGTCTGCCTGTGAGTGGGTCAATAGCCATGGTAGTGTCCTCCAATAATGTTCTGCTATAACCTGTATCGGCAGCATTCAAAAAAGATTTAGAAAAAATTATAGCGTAATAACTTTTTGTCAGTAGTACTTATTGAAGTATTGATTTTAAGTTATGGAATTGTGTCATTTAATATTCATTGGTTCAGCGTTGATGAATGCTGACAAAGCCGGTCTGCTCAACTTCAGCTGCAATGATGCGTCCTGAGGATGCATTTTTGACACTGATTGATTGCCCTTTAACACCGTCCATCATTGCGACGCCTTGCATGCGAATGTCAAAAGCGGGATTTCCTGAGCGAATGACAATTTTTTCACCTCGCTTGATCAGTACCGGTTCCATGATCAGGCCGTTATGCAAGACGGTTCCTGCCGCTAAATAGCGGTTGGCTTGCTTGTTAAAAACTTGTTCTGGACTGATAAAGTAACCTTGTTTCACTTTTGAAATATCCTTTTTCTCCAATCTTACGTGGTTTGGCGTCAATAACTCCCCTCGTTGTACAGGTTGGCTTAGCACCATGACCTGATCAAAAATACGAACGGTGACCGACGTATAAACAGTCCAGGATTGAATGCCACTGCAACGCACTCCGACGGTATTTCTATCGGGCCCCAATCCTTGAGGTTGGGAGGTAAATGCTTCAATGGGTTGACTGCACACGGCTAGCCGGAGACGCGTATCTAAAGGTGCTATTGTCAATTCGTAATTTGATGTCGTATCAATGTTGTTTTGAACAAAATCACTGACAACTTGATAAAGACTGCTATGCGCTTGATAACTTGGCTCTGCATAGCTTGCTGATGCGAAGGTCAGTAAAAATGGAAGTAAGCGCAAAGTATTCAGGAACATCAGACTGTGCCGGTTAAATGACGTTATCTGTTCCGCAGCATTTTTGGTGCCAAACGTCAGCACAGCAATTCATTAGAAACAAACTATAATTGCCTTGCTTACTTCATTTCGAGCCGTTTCCGGCCATGAATACCAACAAAAGACCTGATTATTGAACTAAGATTTTTTTAGGTTTGGGTGGTAAGTTTAGAGCGATTGTCGGTTAAATGTTGTTTATGAGCCGTTCACTAAAGGCCGGTAACACAACATTTTTAGCAAAGTCACAGCAGAATCATAAATCAATAAGGTGGTGTCATGGCCGGAATTTTGGAAGGCGTAGATCAAAGAACGCAGTTAGCAGGTCATAACCGTTTCGAGTTATTGCTTTTCAGATTGGGCGGCCGGCAGCGTTTTGGAATTAATGTATTCAAAGTGCAGGAAGTGATTCAATGTCCGTCTTTAACCCAAATTCCCAATTCCAATTCAGTCATTTGTGGTGTTGCTCATTTGCGGGGCAAGACAATACCGGTTTTAGATCTATCAATGGCTATCGGTTTACGGCCGCTTTCCAGGGACAACGGCTGTTATGTCATCGTGACGGAATATAACAGAACGGTTCAAGGGTTTTTAGTGGGGTCGGTTGACAGAATCATCAATATCGGCTGGAGTTCTGTTAAAGCACCCCCTACAGGTCTGGGCAGGGAAGGGTATCTGACGGCTGTGACTGAAGTCGACAATGAACTGGTGGAAGTGATTGACGTTGAAAAAGTCATGAAAGAAGTCATTGGCTTACGCGATCAAGCTTCTGAAGAAGCAATAGACAGCACGGTTTCCGGAGCGGGTGATCGCGTGTTGATTGTTGATGACTCGACCGTGGCAAGAAACCAGGTGAAAAGAGTCTGCGATCAATTGGGTTTGGAATGTCATGTGCTTAAAGATGGTTTGGAAGCCTGGGAACATCTTAATCAGTTGGTTGATGATAATGTTGAGCTGGAAAAGCACTATGCCTTGATCATTTCTGACGTGGAGATGCCCAGAATGGACGGCTATACGCTGGCATCCCAAATCAAAAAAGACACCAGAATGAAAGGGGTTTACATTGTTTTACATACCTCATTAAGCGGGGTTTTCAATACTTCAATGGTTCAAAAAGTCGGTGCTAATGAGTTTTTAGCCAAGTTTGAACCCGATGAGTTGATAAAGACCATCCAAAACAGGCTGAAGATTTATCATGCTCATCAATAAAACGGGCATTTCCGGTCTCGACTATTCAGCAATGGCTGAGAGTTCTTTGAGAAAAATATAATGGAAATGAATAGCCAGGAATTTAAATTCTTCCAGCACTTCCTCTCGCAAAACTGCGGCATCATTCTCAGCGATACTAAGCATTATCTGGTTAAAAACAGATTATCGAGTCTTCTGGCCTCGTTTAACCTCAGTGGGTATCAAGATCTCATTTTATTACTCAAGCAAAATCCAGGCTCGAAAGTAGCGGTTGCGGTGATTGATGCCATGACGACCAATGAAACCTACTGGTTTAGAGATGAAAATCAGTTTAAAGATTTATCCGATACCTTATTGCCTTTGCTGGCTCAAAAACGTACGCCGCTCCGAATCTGGTCGGCAGCTTGTTCGACAGGTCAGGAGCCTTACTCTATCAGCATGTGCATCGATGACTATGTGAATAGAACAGGTAAAAGTCTGAATGCGAGAATCATCGGTACTGATATTTCCGATACGGTGCTTACCCAGGCAAAAAATGCGGTTTACAATGAATCGGCACTGTTGCGCGGTATCGATTCAGAGAAAAAACAGCGTTACTTCAGTGCGGTTGAGGATGGATACAAGCTTAAGTCCCAGACAGTCTCCAGGGTTGATTTTCAGTGTTTGAATTTGCTGAAGCCTTTCAATTCAATGGGCCGTTTTGACATTATTTTTTGCAGGAACGTGCTGATTTACTTTTCCGATGAAGTTAAGCGCGATATTTTGACCCGCATGTCAGCGCTCTTAGAGCCTGATGGAGTGTTGTATTTGAGCAGTACCGAACAAATACCGGTAGGTGTAAACGGATTTATTGCCGTGAGGGACCAGCGTAGCCGGTATTACAAAAAATCCACGTCCTAGCTGCGTCAATAAATTGACACCTGGAATCAAACCGGCGGGTTAATTCCAAAAATTGCCACTTGCCGCTTTATTTCATTACAAACGGCCATCAATTGCCGCCTCAAAGCCGATGTTGCCGGACTCAATAGTCTCATTCGACCTTTTTCTGATCGAGTCAATTACTTTCATCTCTCGCTGTAACGCTTGTTAACCTAATGAATTAACATTGTTATTTTATTGCGGCATATCATTTGCTTAATTTTTTCTAAAAGCGAACCTATGAGGCGATAATCATGGCTATTAATTTTGACAAGGCGTTAGGCGTTCATCCGCAGGCTTTGACCTTGCGTGAAAAACGCGGCGAAGTGCTGGCATCTAATCTTGCCAATGCAGATACCCCCGGCTTCAAGGCCAGAGATCTCAATTTTCAATCGGTTTTGAAAGGTGCAATGCCGGATGAGTTGTCAATTGAGCGAACTCGTAGCGGGCATGTGGCTCCGTCAGATCTGTTGTTAGGCGCCAATCTTATGTACCGCAATCCGCATCAGGCGTCATTAGACGGCAACACGGTTGAGTCCCATATAGAGCAAGCCAAATTTTCAGAAAACGCGGTGCAATATCAGGCCAGCTTGCGATTTATCAACGGCAAGTTTTCTGGTTTGATGACTGCAATAAAAGGAGAGTCCGCATGAGTTCTTTCAAAGTATTCGATATTTCCGGCAGCGGTATGAATGCCCAATCACTCAGGCTTAATTTGGTGGCCAGTAATATTTCCAATGCCAATACGGTAAGTAGCAGTATCGATCAAACCTATAAGTCCAGACAGCCGGTTTTTGCTGCGGAATTGAAAAATATCCTGGATAAGCAAAATGCTTCAAGCAAAGTCAATGTCTTGGGTGTGGTGGAAAGCCAAGTGCCGCCATTGAAAGAATATTCACCCAACCATCCTTTGGCGGATGAAGAAGGTTACATCTATAAACCTAATGTCAACACGATTGAGGAGATGGCCAACATGATGTCTGCATCCCGCTCCTATCAGAACAATGTTGAGGTTTTAAACACGGCCAAGGAACTGGCATTGCAAACCCTAAGAATCGGACAATAACAGGAGCAAGATCATGGCAATAGGTTTGGATACATTCAAAGAATTGGGACTGGCAACCGTCGAGAAATCCACGGCTAAAAAACAGGAATTAGGTCAGGAGGCTTTCTTAAAGATCATGACCACACAGTTACAAAGCCAAAATCCATTAAAGCCCATGGAAAATGCCGACTTTATGGGACAGATGGCGCAGTTCTCTACCGTGTCGGGAATTCAGGACTTGCAGAAGTCATTCAAGGATTTTGCCACTTCCTTATCTTCGGATCAGGCCTTGCAAGCGGCCGGATTGGTTGGGAGAAATGTCATTGCGCCGGTGAATTTTGGCTTGTTGGCCGCGGGTGGAGAGATCAGTGGCGAAGTTAACTTGCCCGGTTCTTCCAGCAACGTGACGGTAAGAGTCACCAATGCATCGACCGGCGCTCAGGTCCAAACGCTGGAATTAGGTCCTCAGGCGTTTGGTACATTACCTTTCAACTGGAATGGCATAGGCAGTGACGGCACATTTGCAAACCCCGGTCTCTATAAAGTTCAAGTGGAAGCGGCTATAGGTGGACAAAATGTGTCTTTACAACCGTATATGAAATCGCGGGTCGAGAGTGTCGTGATGGGTAATGGTCAAAGAGGGCTTGAGGTTAATTTAGCAGGTGCAGGTCCTGTGCCCTTCAGCAAGCTTACCAAAATTATTTAACAGTCAGGAGGTCTCATGGCTTTTTCAGCAGCACTCAGTGGCTTAAATGCCGCACAAAACAATTTGTCGGTGACGGGCAATAACATTGCTAATGCCAATACGGTTGGATTCAAAAAATCCCGATCTGAATTTGTCGATGTTTATGCATCGAGTTTGGCGGGTGTCAGTAAAACGACTGCTGGCGCAGGTGTCAGGGTGGCTAATGTCGCGCAGCAGTTTTTACAAGGCAATTTACAGTTTACGGATAATAATCTGGATATGGGCATCAGTGGGGAAGGTTTTTTTGTTTTGGCTAAGTCGCCCACGGAAACTAACGATAGATCTTATACCCGTTCAGGAGAATTTAAACTTGATCAAGATGGATACGTTGTTAATAATCAAGGTCAAGCGATGTTGGCGTTTAGACCGAATGGCTCAACGGTTGCGGACGGTTTCAGTACCGGGGTTATGCAGCCTATCCAGATCAATACTATAGCAGGTAAGCCTCAAGCGACCGAGCAAGTTAAATTTACAGTCAATTTGGATGCGAGTGAGCCTACTGTTGCACTTCCTTTTGATAGAAGTGACTCCGATACCTATAGCAGTCAGACCTCAGCTACTCTCTATGATTCTTTTGGCAGTTCTCACATTTTAACGACTTATTTTGTCAATACTGGGGTTGATCCGGGAGATAACCAGCCAACCTGGAATGTTTTTCATTATATCGATGACACTTTAGTTCCGGTAGTTGACTCAGGCGGTAATTCTAATGATTTTGGTGTGCTCAAGTTTAACCCCTCGGGTAACTTGAGCGCGCCGGTAAATGCAGACGGCATTGTGGATGGTTTATTTACCTTGGCGGATCATCCGGTTGCTCCGGCCACAGGGGCGAATGATATTGCCATAGGTAGAATGAGTTATGCGAATTCCACGCAATTCAATCAGAGATTCAGTGTCAATGATTTAAAGCAAAATGGATTGCCGGCCGGACAATTAAGCGGCATCGATACCGATGATGAGGGAATTATATTTGCTCGCTTCAGTAATGGCGGTTCCGAGCCTATTGGTCAAGTAGCATTGGTGCGTTTTTCCAACCCGCAAGGTTTGTCAAAGCTGGGCGATACCACCTGGGGACAAAGTGCCAGTTCTGGTGAATCGATATCGGGAGCACCCGGCTCGAATAATTTCGGCCTGATTCAGGCTGGCGCTCTGGAAAATTCCAATGTCGATTTATCCGCGCAGTTAGTCAATCTGATCGTGGCTCAGCAGGCTTATCAAGCCAATGCACAGACAATCACGACCGAAAATTCGATTATGCAGACTATTTTAAATATCAGGTAATCACTCTTTGGGAGTAATGTCATGGATCGCAGCCTCTATATCGCGATGAACGGCGCCAAGCAGACACTGATGGCGCAAACCACCAACGCAAATAATCTGGCTAATAGTCAAACTACCGGATTTAAAGCCGATCTGGAACAGTCCCGCAGTATGCCGGTATTCGGTCCTGGTTATCCTTCGCGTGTTTATGCGATGACCGAGAGCCCCGGTACTGATTTAACGGCAGGCCCTTTGGCAATGACAGGCCGGGATCTGGATGTCGCTATTAATGGCGAAGGCTGGTTAGTGATTGAAGGAGCGGACGGCAAGGAAGCTTATACCCGTGCCGGCGATTTGAGACTGACAACCGAAGGACTGCTGCAAACAGGGACGGGTCTTGCGGTGATGGGAAACAATGGGCCGATTGCTATTCCACCGTCCGAAAAACTGACCATTGGTTCTGACGGTACTATCAGCATTATCCCGCAAGGCGCCAATGCCACTGCATTGGCGGTATTGGACCGGATCAAATTAGTAAAGCCCGATCTTGGTCAGTTGGAAAAACAGAATGATGGTCTGCTTTATCTGAAAGACGGTGGAGTTAGCCCTGAAGATGCTTCGGTTCGCTTGATTCAAGGGGCATTGGAAGGCAGTAATGTCAGCACGGTAGGTGCCATGGTGGAAATGATTGAATTGGCAAAAAATTTCGAATTACAGACCAAAGTCATGAAACAAGCGGATGAAAATTCTGGCATCAGCGCAAAGTTGATGCAAATGGCATAAACCCTGCTCATAGCTATGTAAACGACAAATTAATGTCACTATAGGAGATCATCATGACAGAACGAGCATTATGGGTAGCCAAGTCCGGACTGGATGCGCAGCAAACACGGATGGCAATCATCGCCAACAACCTCGCTAACGTTAATACTACCGGGTTCAAAAAATCACGCCCATTGTTCGAGGATTTGATTTATCAAAATATCCGCCAAGTCGGAGCGCAGAGTACCCAGGGAACCCGACTGCCGACTGGGTTGCAACTAGGCACTGGTGTTAGAACGGTCGCAACCGAGAAGCTTCATACGCAAGGGAACATTCAGCAAACAGAAAATTCTCTGGATGTTGCTATTAGCGGTAAAGGCTTTTTTCAAATTCTCAGCCCTAATGGCGATATTAACTATACCCGTGACGGGTCTTTTAAGCTGGACGATTTAGGACAGCTCGTCACTTCCGAAGGCATGCTACTGGAACCTGCTATTACCGTGCCTAATGATTCTATGAGTTTAACGATTGGCAGGGACGGCACCGTCACTGTGGTTCAACCGGGAAATCCAGCGGCTGTTCAAATCGGACAAATACAAACGGCTGACTTTATCAATATGGCGGGCTTGGAACCCATTGGCGAAAATTTGTTTCGTGAATCCACAGCCAGTGGGCCGCCGATTCTGGGTATACCTGGCGAAAATGAATTGGGCGCCCTTTATCAAGGCTCGTTGGAGACATCGAATGTCAATGTGGTAGAAGAACTGGTTAATATGATTGAAACCCAAAGAGCTTATGAGATGAACTCAAAAGCCATCTCAACGACAGACCAGATGCTCTCGTTTGTTACCCAGCAGCTTTAGTGATTTATTATGAAAACGCAAACATTTCGCCTGATTGCTATTTTGCCTGTCTTGGTGATTGGCTGCATGCCTTTACCAAACAGGGATCCTGCTTTTGCTCCGGTTGAACCGGCTGATTTAAGACCTCCTGCTCAATCCAGCGGTTCCATCTATACAGCCAATTATGATATGCGTTTGTTTGAAGACCATACCGCCAAGCGTGTCGGTGATGTCTTGACGATCACTCTTACGGAAAGAATGCAGGCTAGAAAGCAAGCGGATATGGATGCGAATAAATCGACTTCGGTAAGAGTATCCGCCCCTATGTTGATGGGCGTTTCTCCGGGGACCATTTTGGGACAAGACGTGGAAACCGAATTGCTCTCGGAACACGCATTTAACGGAGAAGGCGAGGCCAATCAAAGCAACAGTTTAACCGGTAATATATCGGTCACTGTGGTGGAAGTTTTACCAAACGGTAATTTGCGTGTACGGGGTGAAAAGCGCGTATCGCTCAATCAGGGCAGTGAATATGTGCGTCTTTCCGGTATCGTCAGGCCGGTGGATATTGACGCTGCCAATATGATTCCATCCACCAAAGTCGCTGATGCCACGTTAATGTACACAGGCGATGGTGCGGTGGCCGATGCCGGTAAAATGGGCTGGTTGGCGCGAATCTTTTTAAGTCCATGGTTCCCGTTTTAAGGAGTAGGGCGTGAAAATAATAAAGCCTTTTATCATTATTTTGCTGGCAATGAGTGTCTTGGAGCCTGCAAGAGCAGAACGCATCAAGGATATCGCCTCGATAGCCGGGGTTCGCAGTAACCAGCTGGTGGGTTATGGTCTGGTGGTTGGCCTGGATAAATCCGGTGATAAAACCTTGTTCACCGGGCAAGCGCTTCGCAGCATGCTGGCCCGGTTAGGCATGACCTTGCCGCCTGGCGTCGATCCCAGGGCAAAGAATGTTGCCGCAGTGGCAATTCATGCCGAATTACCGGTATTTTCCAAACCCGGTCAAACAATTGATGTGACTGTTTCATCCATTGGCGATGCTAAAAGCCTTCGCGGCGGCTCGCTGTTAATGAGCCCATTAAAAGGGGCGGACGGACAAGTGTATGCGGTTGCCCAGGGTAATCTGGTCGTTGGCGGTTTAAGTGCTTCCGGGCTGGATGGTTCTAAAATTACCGTCAATAATCCCAGTGTCGGCCGTATTCCAAATGGCGCGACAGTAGAGCGCGCAGTCGCTTCTCCTTTTGCTGAGGGTAACGAGCTGGTCTTTAATCTGCATAATGCTGATTTCACGACGGCCAATCGCATGGCCGAGGCTATTAATCGTACCTTGGGCCCGAACGCTGCCAAAGCGTTGGATGGATCTTCAGTGCAAGTCAGCGCACCATCGGATACCTCGCAACGGGTTACCTTCGCTTCCATGATTGAGAATATGGTGGTATCACCTGATGATGCGCCCGCGCGGGTTATTATTAATTCTCGCAGTGGGACGGTAGTGATCAATAGCAAAGTCACGGTTCAACCTGCTGCAGTTTCTCACGGCAGCCTGACGGTTACCATCAGTGAAAATCCGCAAGTCAGTCAGCCCGAACCCTTTTCTGAAGGTCAAACCGTTGTTACGCCACAATCGGATATTAGTGTCGAAGAGGAAAATAATCGGATGTTCGTCTTTAATCCCGGCGTGTCATTGGATGAAATCGTCAAGGCCGTTAATGATGTCGGAGCGGCGCCCAGTGATTTGGTCGCCATTCTTGAAGCACTTAAGTCAGCAGGCGCTCTTCGTGCGGAGTTAATCGTCATTTAATCGGAGGTTATCGTGTTAAATGCAGCCCAAAGTCCGGACTATTCTGATTTTAACGGTTTAGCCCAATTAAAAAACGAAGCTAGGAAAGAAACACCCGAGGCAATCAAGGAAACCGCCAAACAATTTGAATCGCTGTTCGTCAACATGGTGATCAAAAGTATGCGTGAGGCGAAACTGGCCGATGGTATTTTTGACAGCGATCAAAGCAAGTTTTTTCAGGATATGTACGACCAGCAACTGGCCGTTCATTTGTCAGGTGAGAAGGGCGTCGGTTTAGCGGATGTCATCACCCGGCAACTGAGCAAACAGCAAGGACAAGGGGCGGAGAATAATGAAAATGAAAAAACAGTATTGGACGATTATCTGAATAATCCGGTTCGCAGTATTCCTGTTAATAGAGTCAAGCACGCGTCGGGTGCTACAAAAAGCGAACCGCTGACTGATAGCGATCTTTTTTCCGGTAAGGAAGTGGAAAAAATGTGGGAAAACTCCTCGCTCAACCCCGGCAAAAATCGGCCAATCACCTCGTCTAAACAATTTGTCAGTGAGTTGCACGCTCATGCTCAAAAAGCGGCTAGGGAATTGGGTATCGAACCCAAAGTACTGCTGGCTCAGGCCGCGCTGGAGACGGGTTGGGGGCGCTCAGTGATCAAAAGCAAGGACGGCTCCAGCAGTAATAACTTGTTCAATATCAAGGCAGGCAGCCAGTGGCAAGGTAAACGGACAAATGTTTCCTCTCTGGAGTTTGAAAACGGCATACCTCAAAAGAAAATGTCCGGATTTCGAGCGTATGAGTCTTATCAAGAGAGTTTCGATGATTATGTGCAGCTGCTTAAAAACAATCCCCGTTATGCACAAGCACTCAAACATGCGGAAAATCCTCAGCGTTATATGCTTGAGCTGCAAAAGGCCGGATATGCGACTGACCCCCATTATGCTGATAAAGTCATGAGAATTTATCATGGAGACAGTCTATCCGGGGTTGGCTCCGGCGAAAATTTGGCAATGAACTAAAGCAGTACGGAAGAAAAGCTGAGTTCAGTTTTTGCAGCATTCCGGCTGCCGACATCTCCGCAAAGCTTAACCCCCACTTTTTTACCATCAAACCGGGAATGACTGCACTTTTTGTTTCTAACAGAAATTCACCTTAGGCGTTATTGATTCCCGAATAATTTTTATTTTTTGGCACTTGATTTGCTTTAGACGTTATAGAAAGCTTAACAGGACAAAATTATGGCGGGCGGAATTCTAGGTATTGCAACTTCAGGTCTTTTGGCTTTCCAGCGCTCGCTGGAAACCACCAGTCACAACATTGCCAATGTCAATACAGAAGGTTATAGCCGTCAACGGACAGAGTTGTCGACAAAACCGGCAGTATTCGAGGGAAGTGGTTATCTGGGTCAAGGCGTCAAAGTCAGTAATATCACACGCAGTTATGACCAGTTTATCAGCAGTCAGCTTAGAACCAGCTCTACCGCTTCGGGAGAAGCGGAACAGTTTCATCGGTTGTCGGTTCAAGTGGACGGGCTGTTAGCCGACAACAGTGTGGGTATCGCTCCGGCTATCAAGAGCTTTTTTAATGCGGTTAATGAAGTGGCGGATGATCCGTCCTCCATTCCTGTCCGTCAGGTCATGCTGTCGGAAGCTGAATTGCTGGGTCAGCGCTTTAATACCATGAGCGCGCGTTTTGAAGAACTGAGTTCACAAGTCAATACAGACATCAAAGTCCAAATCAACGAGATTAATGCGTTGGGGACCTCTTTGGCCGATTTGAATAACCGCATAGCCGCCGATGTCGGACGCGCCTCGGGGAAGCAACAGCCTAATGATTTACTGGATGAACGAGAGCGGTTGCTGACCAAACTGGCCGAACTGGTCAGTGTGGCGGTCGTACCGCAAGAAAACGGTATGACCAGCATCTTTATCGGGAAAGGCATGCCGTTGGTACTGGATGGCGTCTCATCAAAGCTAACTACCATCAATGATGAATACGATCCTACTTTCTTGAGAATCGGTTACGAATCTGCATCAGGTACCTCAGATATCAGTAATCAAATTTCCGGTGGTAAATTAGCCGGTTCGTTACGATTTCGCGATGAAATTCTTGATCCGGCTCAGCAGAAGCTAGGCCAGATTTCAGCCGGATTGGCAATGGAAATGAATGCCCTGCAAAAAAGCGGTTTTGATCTTGATGGTAGCCAAGGCGAAGCCTTATTCAGTTTTAAGGGGAGTGAAGTCCCGGTGACGGCCAATCTGGCCAATACCGGCAGTGCTGTAGTCACTGCGCGTTTTCAGGATCTCAATTTCACACCGGATGCGGCTCAGCATCTTGACTTCAGTGATTTCAGGCTGGAGTTTGTCAGCGGTTCCAATTATACCTTGACGCGGCTGCGTGATAATCAGGTCATATCGTTAACAGCAGTTGCTTCCAGTACTGATCCGAATATTTTGAATTTAAACTTCGCCTCGGCGACGGATCCTAAAATTACTGCCTTGCCCGGTTTTGAGATCAGTATTGATACTAACGCGGGAAGCGCTGTTGCCGGTGACCAATTTTTGACGCGGCCTACTTATCAGGCCGCCAAGAAGATCGGTGTGAGCTTCGATGATCCACGCAAAATTGCGGCGGCAACTAATGTTGAGGTGGACCCGGTGTCAGGCAAGCCGGTATTTGACAGTTCGGGCAATGCCATCATCATCAACGGCCCCATGCCTGGCGATAACCGTAATGCATTGCTCATGGCCAAATTGGAAAACAAACTGGGATTGTTGGGAGGCAAAGCTTCTTTTCATAATGCTTACAGCCAGTTGGTTTCGGGGGTGGGTTCTTTGACACGGTCAGGCGAGTTAAGTGCAACCGCTCAAAAAACCTTACTGACCCGGGCGCAAGAAGCAAAAGAAAATGTGGCGGGTGTCAATCTGGACGAAGAAGCGGCAAATTTGGTTGTTTTTCAGCAGTCTTATCAGGCAGCCGCTCAAGTTGTTTCAACGGCAAGCAGCATGTTTGATACATTAATCGGCGCGATGAGATAAGGAGGGGATTATGAGAATATCAACCGCATGGGCGCAACAGCTTGGCGTTAACGCCATGCAGGCGCAGCAGACTAAAATGTCAAAAACCCAGATGCAATTGTCCAGCGGGCTTAAACAGTTGTCGCCGTCAGACGATCCCTCGGCGGCGGCCAGGGTGTTGGATCTGGAAAAATCGATAGAAAAAACCAGTCAATATCAGGCCAATATTTTTGTTACCCGAGGGCGCTTGAATATTGAAGAATCGGCCCTGGAGTCTTCCGGAAATGTGATCCTTCGTGTCAAGGAACTTACTGTTCAGGCACTGAATGGCACCTTGAACGCCAGTGACCGTCTTGTCGTAAAGCAAGAAGTCGATCAACTGATCCAGGAATTGGCCGGCCTGGCTAATACCAAAAATGCCAATGGCGAATTTATTTTTTCCGGTGATTTATCCAATGAAGCGGCTTATGCGCTCGATCCTGATACCGGGAAATACGTTTATCAGGGTGGCGTACATCAGCGAGCATTGCCGATTGGCCCGGAGAGACAAGTCGCGGACGGCGATTTGGGCTCCAATGTATTTGAAAATATTTCCTCAGTCAGTCGCTATAAAAATGAAGACGGAAAACGCAGTATTTTTAACACTTTGCAGGCTTTATCCGAGAGTTTAGCCGGAGACTTCAAGCCGCAACAGGCGACGATTACCGGGGACCGGTTTTTACGTTATGGTTTGGCGGCAGGTTCGGCGTTTGATCTGGTCAGCGATGGCGGCACAGCCTCGATCAGCCTGACTGCTGAGTTTACTGATTTGGATGCGCTGGTTACTGAGATAAACAGCCAAATCCAAACTCAGGGAATGGAAAATAATATTCAGGCTCGGACCAACGGGAACAAAGTTGAATTTGTTTCATTAACCACCGGAATTAATTCAACAATAGAAATCCAAAATGCCAATCCATTTTTCCTCGACAATGCCGGTTTTAAACAAGGGCAAAGCAATGCCGCCGATGATGTCTTTCTTAATGAAGACGATTTGCGCCTTAATAAACCGGAAATCAGAAGGTTCAGTACCGAAGAAGTCTTTAATGCTAATCTGGGCAATGTATTGACTGACCTTGATTCGGCTTTAGACAGTTTGTTACAAGCCAGAACCAGCGTAGGGGCAAGGTTGCGGGCGCTGGATGACCAGGAATCTCAAAACGATAAATTTATCATTGATACCCGGTCTACGTTATCAGCTACACAAGATTTGGATTACGCAGAAGCCATCAGTCGCTTTAACTTGCAGCAAATGTCGCTACAAGCAGCCCAACAAGCTTTTACACAAGTACAGCGATTATCCTTGTTCAATTATCTATAAGCTGTAACGAGCCTTTGATTATACCGTTCGCCCTTTAGGTGATCGATGTTTCGATCCTCAGAGCGAACGATCTGCAACATGGGCTTTCGTTTTTCGGAGCAATAAATTGCCCGTTATTGCGAGGCCGTTTGATCTAGGAGCCGGGTGTAGATTGCAACCGGCCTGCCGTCTCTTCTTTCAAGTGCGCCTTTCAGCGCCGCGCCATTAATAACCGGCATTTCCTGATTATTGGCTTTAATAATCAAATCCAGCGCTTGTTCAAGCTTGGTTTTGTAAGGTGCCGGCTCGTCTGTCAGCGTCTGATGAATTTCTACATAAAGCGTGTTCTTATACCAACCCACCTTGATTGGCTGGTTGACGATATAGACATCCGTACCGACTGAAACCCGGGGGAACAGTTTTTCAATGTCTTCCGGATACATGCGGATACAACCATGGGTCACGCTCATCCCGACGCCAAACGGTTTATTGGTACTGTGTATCAGATAGCCCGGAACACCCAGTCGCATGGCATAGAGGCCCAGAGGGTTATCGGGCCCTGCCGGTATGACATCAGGCAGGATATCGCCGCGTTCCGCATGTTCGCGTTTGATGGACGTGGGGGGCGTCCAGGTCGGATTCCGTGTTTTAGTTGCAATCGTTGTTTTGCCTAACGGTGTTTTCCAATCCAGACGGCCGATACTGATGGGATGCGTTGTTACCGTATTGCTGCCGTCGCCGGCATAATAATACATCCGGTATTCCGGCAGATTGATCACCACGCCCTTGCGGGGCGCGTTGGGTAAAAGCCTGGAATTGGGTATCCTGACCCGGGTACCTTCTTTGGGTAGCCACCGGTCAACAGTCGGATTAGCCAGTACGATCTCGGTTTGACCCAGATTAAACTGACGGGCGATATCCAGCAGGGTGTCCTCTTCTTTAGCGGTCGTATAGAAATGTTCGTCCGGGTGACTTTGTCCGCTGCTCATCTTGTCGCCAATCAGGCTGTCGCCCGGATTTTCAGGTAAGCGAAAATCTGCCGCGACAATCGCCTGCGGGACAATCAACGATAAAACGATTAAAAAGTATTTAATTCGCTTGCTGGCCATTTTGAAGTTCTCCGCCGAATAATTCCATGAGACGGGGAATAAAGCGTGCAAGTTCCAGAGACATGATTGAAAAACTGGCGTCAAAATGTTCGGCATCTGTCTGCGCATCGGTTTCAGACAGTTGGTCCTGGATCAAATCCAGATACCGTAAACGCTTGATCGACAGATTTTCATCCACGACAAAAGACAAACGATCTTCCCAGCTCACCGCTAATTTTATGACTTGTTTACCTGTTTCCAGATGGTTTTTAATCTCGGGCAGGCTCAAGTCATGGCGTTTGCAGCGGATAGTACCGCCTTCTTCTTTAGGTGAGCGTAATTCGCATTCATCTTCAATCACAATGTCCCCCGGCACGTCATTGGACGTCAACCATTCGGTCATGACCGCGATCGGTTTTTGCTGCGTAAGCGGCGGCACCGCAGGTAATGAACCCAAGCATTTACGAAGTTGACTTAGTACATCTTCGGCTTTTTTCGTAGACGCACTGTCGACGATCAACCAGCGATTTTTAGGATCGATGTAGGCATAGATTCTGCGTGAAAATGAAAATGCTTTAGGTAACAGCTCGAAACAAATTTCATCTTTAATGGCTGTGCGTTCTTTTTTAGATAACTTCCGGCCTTGTTCGTCTTCAGCTTCCATTATTTTTTCGGCAACCAGTTCATTGATGACGGCAGCAGGCAGTACTTTTTCTTCAATTTTTGCACAAAAAATCATAAAGCCGTTGGCAGCATGGACCAATTGTTCTGCTTGCCGTCCTAAGGGTGGCGTCCAGCCGAAACTCATCTCTTGTTGAGCGGAGCAAGGCCGAAACGGCATTTGCTGTAACTTTTCTTCAAATTCATCGGACGATAAACCGAAATCTTCCGTGAGGCGATAGAGTGCAATATTTTTAAACCACATACGCGTTGTTCTCTCCAGATAAAACCGGGCATTATCGCAAATTTACCCACACATAAAAAACTATCTCTTAATCGAGCCATTTGCGCTGTAACGCTTTCCAGATTCACGGGTGAAAAAGGGGTGGATATTTCGCCTCAAAATACATTTCTGGACGACTCACTCACGCCGCCTTCGACGATTTTCAGCGCTAGATATCGAAA
>Ga0208244_100662_pt1 | contig 28393 bp, 23 predicted proteins | sample SubbioCR12Aug_5A_FD_184828 | JGI IMG/M metagenome (GOLD analysis project Ga0208244, IMG submission 184828) | Serpentinite rock and fluid subsurface biosphere microbial communities from McLaughlin Reserve, California, USA - CR12Aug_5A (SPAdes) | ecosystem: Environmental > Terrestrial > Deep...
ACGATGACACCAACTCACGTTTCGGGAAAAACCGCCGCCGATACGCTGGCTGAACGAAAACTAGTGGGATATTTTGGATTTTAGGGGCCGCGATTTTTAGAAAAAGGGGGTTTTCGGTCAGGCACTAAATAAGCTGAAAAACGGCTGAACCACAGAGGCACAGAGACACGGAGAAACCCATTCAACCCATGGGTGGTGTTGGGTCAGGATTTCACCCGACAAGCGGCCGAAGTATCCTGTTTTCTCTCCGTGTCTCTGTGCCTCTGTGGTGAAGCCTTAAATCTCAGCCCGACTGCTTCTCGCGATCAAGTTCGCCGCTCTTCAGCTTGACCTGATAATCCGTCAGCATGCTGCGCACCTTGCCGCTCAGCAGATAGAGGCCGATCAGGTTGGGGAAGGCCATCGCCAGCACCAGCAGGTCGGTGAAGTCGAGCATGTTGGCCGCGCTCGCCACCGAGGCGACGACGATGAAGAGCAGGAACAGCACGCGGTACACCATCGACAGGCGCTCGCCGAACAGGTAAGTCCAGCAGCGTTCGCCGTAGTAGGACCACGAGATCATGGTGCTGTAGGCGAACAGCACCACCGACACGGTGAGGATGATGGGGAACCAGTCCGACACGGTGGCGAACGCCACCGAGGTCAGCGCCGCGCCCTTGCTGGCCTCGCGCAGCGCCAGCGTGGCCGGGTCGTTGTAGACGCCGGTGATGACGATGACCAGTGCGGTCATGGTGCAGATGACGATGGTGTCGATGAAGGGCTCGTAGAGCGCGACCATGCCCTGCCGGATCGGATACTTGACCGAAGCGGTGGAGTGCACGATGGCCGCCGAGCCGAGGCCCGCCTCGCTGGAAAACGCCGCGCGCTTGAAGCCCTGCACCAGCGCGCCCACCATGCCGCCCGCGACCGCGATCGGTGCGAAGGCTTCGGTGACGATTTTAGTCAGTGCCTGCGGCACCTGCTCGACGTTGCCAAGGATGATCCACAGGCAGGCCGCCAGATACACCAGGATCATGGTCGGCACCACCGCTTCGGCGGTGTGGGCGATGCGGCGCAGGCCACCGATAATGACCACGCCGACCGCCAGCCCCATGATGAGACCGTAGGCGATCGGCGTGTCATGGAAGAAAGGCAGCACTTCCTGCACCGCGCCGAGCGACTGGCTGACCTGGAACGCGCTGCCGGCGCCGAAGGAACCGAGCACGGTGAAAATGGCGAACATACCGGCCAGTATCTTGCCGGTGCGCGGCAGCTTGAACTCGGCAAAGCCGCGCGACAGGTATTCCATCGGGCCGCCCATGATGCGCCCGTCCGGACGCACTTCGCGGTAGCGCTGCGCCAGCGTGGCTTCGGCGAATTTGGTGCTCATGCCGAGAAAGCCCGCCACGATCATCCAGAAGGTGGCGCCCGGGCCGCCGATCGAAATCGCGATCGCCACCCCGGCGATATTGCCCAGCCCAACGGTGGCCGACAGCGCGGTGGTGAGCGCCTGAAAGGAACTGACTTCGCCTTTGTCGTCGGCGGTGTGATATTTGCCGCGCAGCACCCTGAATGCGTGGCGCATCATGCGCAGGTTGACGAAGCTGAAGCGGAAGGTGAGATAAACCGCGCCGACGATCAGCCAGGCGACGATGAAGGGCATCACCGGCTCGCCGGGGAAGACGTCGTAGAAGATGACGCTGGCGAGATACGCATTGATGGTGCCGAAGAGGGAATCGATCCTTCCCGGTTCAGCGGCCAGCGCAATCTGCGGAAACAGGCCTGCGGCTACGACGAAAATGCAAGGATGAATCGCCACCTGTGCTTCCCCCTGAATTGTTATTGCCCGCAACAATATCAAACTTGGGGCGAAAACGCGCCGGCAGAAACGACAAAGGCCGACGCATGCGTCGGCCTTTGCTTGATGCCGGGTTCAGATCACTTCAGGCTCAGCACCCAGTCGATGATCTTGCTGGCATCTTCCGGCTTGACCTGCGGGCTCGGCGGCATGGGAACGGGACCCCACACGCCTTTGCCGCCGGTTTTCACCTTGGCGACCAGCATGGCATGCGCAGTTTTATTGCCAGCGTACTTGGCAGCCACTTCCTTGAAGGCCGGGCCAACGATTTTCTTGTCGACGCCGTGGCAGGACATGCAGGCGTTCTTCTGGGCCAGTGCCTGGTCGGCGGAAGCCGCGCCGGACAACAGCAGCGCAGCAGCCGCTGCGGTCATCGTCAATTTCATCATCATTACAGTCTCCGTAGAAGTCGGGTTGGGCGTGCATTACATCATCACGCCCGCAATATTAAGGGAAAACCTCCCCGGCGCAAGGCGAGGGCATGGTTATTTGTTACCAATCGTGCACGGCATTTAATTCGTGTTCGATCAGCCCACGGTAGGCATGCCAGCTGGCGTGTCCCAGCCAGGGGAAAATCACCGCCATGGCAATGAAGTCGGTCGCCGCGCCGACCGCGGTCAGGCCGGCGATCAGGACGCCCCACAGCAGCAGCACCGGAAAGTTATGCCGGGTCGCAGCGACACCACCGAGACGCTGAACACCGCCAGCGCCAGCACACCGGCGAAGGCCAGGTAGGCCAGCACGAAATCGGTGTGCTGCTGTACCGCGCTCAGGCTCAGCAGTTCGGACAGGCTGCCGATGCCCGAACCGCCGAGAAACCGTCCGACCAGGATGGCCGAGATGCGCTCCCACGAGATCAGGATGAACACCAGCATCAGGGCGAACAGCCCGATCGAGGCAGGGGTGTCGCGCCACGACAGCAGCGGGACCAGCAGATTGGGCGGCTTGTGGTTTTTCTCCAGCCGGTGGCTCACGCAATAGAACACCGTGGCCAGCACCGGCGCGACGAACAGAAAGCCCGAGGTCAGCGCCATCGCCAGGTGCGGCTTGCCCCACGCACCATGCACCAGGCCGTAGCCGAGCAGGGCGAAAACGACGCCGTAAAACAGGCTCAGGGGGCCACGCCCTGGCCATATCGCGCGCACCGGCGCGCAGCCACCGAAAGGGCTGGTCGAAGCCCACCCGGCGGATGCCCGGCAGATTCATGTGCGCGGCCTTTGGATGAAAAACTGCAGGTTCGGTGTGTGTGCTCATGATGATTCCCGATGACAGTCAGGCTACTTATTCGATAGCAGGCACCGCCGCGGATTCCAAATGGCAACGTGTAAAGCCATGTATTCCCGCAATCTCCCTGGCCCGGCCGGCAGGCTCAAGGGGTAGCAGTCGACCGGGATGCCGGCCAATAGTTGATTAAATTGGTCAACAATTGTACGCTTGCTGCACTCTCATCCAAACGCAGGAGCGCACCATGTCCCAGGAATTATTCGCTGCCGCCCGGTCGGGCGATGCCGCTCAAGTCAAAAGCCTGCTTGATGCCGGTGCGGCCCACGGCGCCGCCGACGAAGCCGGCGAGACCGCGCTGATGCATGCCGCCCGCAGCGGCCACGTCGCGGCGGTGCAGGTGCTGCTTGCAGCCGGCGCCGAGGCCAACGCCAAATCGCCGCATGGCTGGACCGCGCTCGCCAAGGCCGCCTACAACGGCGACACCGATCGCGGCTATGTCGAGGTCATCGAGCTGCTGCACCAGGCGGGCGCCACGCTCGACGACCGCATCTTCTTCGGCATCACGCCGCTGATGCTGGCAGCCGGCGGCGGCGACGCTCCGGTGGTGGAATGGCTGATCAACAACGGCGCCGACGTGCTCGCCACCAACGAAGGCGGCCGCACCGCGCGCATGATGGCGAACGACAAGTTCTACATCGACGTGATCAACCTGCTGAACGAAGCCGAGCGCCAACTGGGCGTGCAGGAAGACGGCTCATGCTCGTCGACCAAGAGCGTGGTCAAGCCGCAGGTGGTCAATCTGCTGAAGCCGACCACGCACTAAATTTGTGGGAGGGGCGGCCCTCCCACAGCGGGATCAGTGGCCCAGCCAGTCGATCAATTCCTGCCACTGCTCGATATCGCGCTCTGCGATGTGGGGCGGCAGGTCGAACAGGCTCTTGCCCTCGAACGCCGCGTTGACGTAATGCTGGGTGTTGCGCAGATACGCCAGCACCGGCAGATCCTGCTGTTCCATGAACTGCTCCAGGGTCACGCCAGCACGGGTGCGCGGATCGACGCGCATGCCAACCACGCCGATAAAGGCATGACCCTTTCGCACCGCTTTCTCGGCATGCAGCGCGGCCAGAAATTCCTGGCTGGCGCGGATGTCGAACAGCGAGGGCGCGATCGGCACCACCACCTTGTGAGCGAGCTTCAGCGCGCGTTCGAGATTCTTGCCGTGCAGCCCGGCAGGCGAATCGATCACCAGCCAGTCGCTGTCGTCCTTCTGTCCTTCACGCAGCAACTCGATGTCCGGCAGCACCATGTCGCGCATCGCCAGCCAGTGGGTGGCGGATTTCTGCCGGTCCAGATCCAGCATCGCCACGCGCTCGCCCGTCGAGGCCAGATAGCCGGCGAGATTGGTCGACAGCGTCGTCTTGCCGCTGCCGCCCTTGGGATTGGCCACCAGAATCACGCGCATGCTTGCTCCTTGTTGAAAAACGGTTATCCGCGAAGGACGCGAAGGAACGCGAAGTTAAACCCCAAAGATCAAACCAGAAAAGCGCTGAACAATTCCGTCATCGCGAGGAGCGAAGCGACGTGGCGATCCAGGAGCCTTTGATTTCGCTGGCCTTCTGGATTGCTTCGCTTCGCTCGCAATGACAAGAAAAGAATGATCAAGCGTTCCCATAGCAGCCCTTTTGGTTTGCCTTCGCGTTCCTTCGCGTTCCTTCGCGTCCTTCGCGGATAAAAAGATTTAAAGCGCTTCCACGCTATAGGTGACGGCCAGCGTGTGCGTCTCCCCCGGCGCCACGGTGACGACGTTGTCCATCGCGTTGGCCGATTCGACGCAGACCATTTCGCGCCAGCCGGCACCGGACTTGCCGCGGCCCATATCGCCCATCTTCTCGGCCTTCTCGGTCCACGGCGTCCACACGATGGTGGACAGCGAGCCGCGCTTGGCGATGCGGATGCGGCGCTTGAAGCCGGCGTCCTCGATCACGCAGTCGGCCGGCGTGTCGACGTAGACGCGGTCGACCTCGCCCTTGAAGGCGATCGCGTCGCGCTGTTTCCTGCGCGCGGTCTCGCCGACCTTGTCGTGGTAGCTGCTGCCTTCGAGGCCGCTGACCTTCACCGCGCCGATGTCGCTGATGTGCAGATAGGTGTGCAGCGCCTCGCCGATCTGCACCGGCGCATCGCCCAGATTGGCGGTGGCGAGCTGCATCTCGAGCTTGTCGCCCACCACCACGGTCAGCGTCAGCCGCGCGGGATGCGGCCACTGCGCGCGGGTCTGCTCGTTCTCGACCAGTTGCAGCGTGATCTCGGTTTTGGCGTCGTTGCGGCGGCGCGTGCCGGTGACTTGCCAGTCCACGGTGCGCGCGAATCCGTGCGCGGGGAAGCTCGTCTCCGACGCGTGCGGGCCGAACCACGGCCAGCACACCGGCGCGCCGCCGCGAATGGATTTGCCCGGCGCGAACTTGGCGGCGTCGGACACCCACACCACCGGTTCCGGTTGCGACTTGGGACGGAAGCTCACCACGTGCGCGCCCTGCAGACAGATCGTCGCGCGGCCGCCGTGGTTGTCGATGTCGACGTAGGTGAGGCCGCCTGCACCGGTGCGGAAGGCGAGCTGGCCGGAAATGGCGAAGCGCGCCAGCGGGTCGGCGTGCAGTTGCGCTGCGGTCGGATGCTCGACCAGACTGACGTCGCGCACCGCGCCGAACGCGGCCGAGGTCGTCATCGCCGCATAGGCGCGCAGCGCGGCCGACACGGCGCGCACGCGGTTGGCCGGCTTCCACGCGTGGGCGCCTTTTGCGTCCATCGCCGCACGGCGGCGCTCAAGCTCCTGCTCGCTCACGCTCATGTTGATACTGCGCCTGGCGATGTCGATCTCGATGATGTCGCCCTCTTCGACCAGGCCGATGTTGCCGCCTTCGGCCGCTTCCGGCGAGGCGTGACCGATGGAAAGGCCCGAGGTGCCGCCGGAGAAGCGGCCGTCGGTCAGCAGCGCGCAATGCTTGCCCAGCCCCTTGGATTTCAGGTACGAGGTCGGGTACAGCATTTCCTGCATGCCGGGGCCGCCGCGCGGGCCTTCGTAGCGAATCACCACCACGTCGCCGGCGACGATCTTGTCGCCGAGGATGGCCTCGACCGCTGCTTCCTGCGACTCGAATACGCGCGCCGGGCCCTTGAACACCCGGAGGGTGGAAGTCGGCATGCTGGTGGTGTAGCGCAGCTGCTCGACTTCGAACATGCTTTCGTCGACGCCGGCGGTCTTGACGATGCAGCCGTCCTGGGCCAGGTTGCCGTACAGCACAGCCAGCCCGCCGTCCTTCGAGTAGGCATGTTCGATGTCGTGGATGCAGCCGTTGACGCGGTCGTCGTCGAGCTTGGCGAAGCGGCGGCCCTGCGAGAACGCGGTCTGCGTCGGCACGCCGCCCGGCGCTGCGCGGAAATAGGTTTTGACGTCCTTGTCGGTGGTGCGACGAATGTCGTAGGTGTCGATCTGCTCGCCCATGGACTTGCACAGCACAGTTGGCAGGTCGCGATGCACCAGGCCGCCGCGTTCGAGCTCGCCCAGAATCGCCATCACGCCGCCGGCGCGGTGCACGTCTTCCATGTGATAGGTCTGGATCGACGGCGCCACCTTCGACAGATGCGGCACGCGACGGCTCATGCGATCGATGTCGGCCATGGTGAAATCGACGCCGGCTTCGTGCGCGGCGGCCAGCAGGTGCAGCACGGTGTTGGTCGAACCGCCCATGGCGATATCCAGTGCGATGGCGTTCTCGAACGCGTCGAAGCTGGCGATGGCACGCGGCAACACTGACGTGTCGTTACCTTCATAGTAGCGGCGGGTGTTTTTCACGATCAGGCGCGCGGCCGCGAGGAACAGGTTCTTGCGGTCGGCGTGAGTCGCCAGCAGCGAGCCGTTGCCGGGCAGCGAGAGTCCCAGCGCCTCGGTTAGGCAGTTCATCGAATTGGCGGTGAACATGCCCGAGCACGAACCGCAGGTCGGGCAGGCCGAGCGTTCGAGCTCATCGACCTGCTTGTCGCTGAACTTGGGGTCGGCCGCCGACACCATGGCGTCGACCAGGTCGAGCTTGATGACCTTGGATTCCCACACCACCTTGCCCGCTTCCATCGGCCCGCCGGAAACGAACACCGTCGGGATGTTCAGCCGCAGCGCGGCGTTCACCATCCCCGGCGTGATCTTGTCGCAGTTGGAAATGCACACCAGCGCGTCGGCGCAGTGCGCGTTGACCATGTATTCGACCGAGTCGGCGATGATCTCGCGCGAAGGCAGCGAATACAGCATGCCGCCGTGGCCCATCGCGATGCCGTCGTCGACCGCGATGGTGTTGAATTCCTTCGCCACGCCGCCCGCCGCCTCGATCTCGCGCGCCACCAGCTGGCCCATGTCCTTCAGGTGCACGTGGCCCGGCACGAACTGGGTGAACGAGTTGGCGATCGCGATGATGGGCTTGTTGAAGTCGCCATCCTTCATGCCGGTGGCGCGCCACAGCGCGCGGGCGCCGGCCATGTTGCGGCCGCGGGTGGTAGTCCAGGAACGGTAGTCGGGCATGATGGTCACTCAGGCAATCTATAATCAGTCAGCCATTTTACCTGCGCTTTGGCCTCCCTTGACCCTGCTCCCAGAATCCTGACCCCATGCTCGTACATCCGCAATTCGACCCCGTCGCCCTGCAGCTCGGCCCCGTCGCCATCCACTGGTACGGCCTCATGTACCTGCTCGCGTTTCTGCAGGTCATCCTGCTCGGGCGCTGGTGCATCGCGCACCGGCCGTGGTCCGGCTGGACCGTGAGCATGCTCGACGACGTGCTGTTCTACGGCGTGCTCGGCACCATCGTCGGCGGGCGGCTCGGCTACGTGCTGTTCTACAAGCCGATGGAATATCTCGCCCACCCGCTCGACATCTTCAAGCTGTGGGAAGGCGGCATGAGCTTCCACGGCGGATTCCTCGGCGTGATCATCGCGATGGCGCTGTTCGCGCAGCGCCACAAGCTGCGCTGGCTCGCCGTCACCGACTTCATCGCCCCGCTGGTGCCGCTGGGCCTGGCCGCCGGACGGCTCGGCAACTTCATCAACGGCGAGTTGTGGGGACGCGCCACCGACCTGCCGTGGGGCATGGTGTTCCCGCAGGCGGGCGACGGCATTGCGCGCCACCCCTCGCAGCTCTACCAGTTTGCCGGCGAAGGCCTGCTGCTGTTCGCCATCCTGTGGTGGTTTGCCCGCAAGCCGCGCCCGGTCGGCGCCGCCTCCGGCATCTTCCTCATCGGCTACGGCGCGTTCCGCTTCCTCGCCGAATTCGCCCGCGAACCCGACAGCTTCCTCGGCCTCTTGGGGCTGGGGCTTTCCATGGGGCAGTGGCTGTCGCTGCCGATGATCGTCGCCGGCGTCATCATGCTGCGCTGGGCGCAGCGTCAACCCGTGGCGGGCCGGGCATGATCGAGCACACATGGCGGGTGCTCGGCTGGCTCGGCATCGCCCTCACCCTCGTGGTCTCGCTGATGCCGCCCGCGCTGGGCGACGACAGCGGCCACGCCGACAAGATCGTCCACTTGGCGGGCTATGCCGTCCTGACATTCTGGTGGGCGCAGCTCGTCACCCGGCAGCGCTGGAAACTCGCGATCGCCGTGGTGCTGTTCGGCATCATTATCGAGCTGCTGCAAGGCCTCACCCCCGCCCGCCAGCCCGACCTGCTCGACGCGCTGGCCAACAGCGGCGGCGTCCTGCTCGGCTGGCTCGCCGCATGTCTGCTGCCCAATCTCCCCAGGCGTCTCGCCGCGCGCAGCACGATACTTCCCGCGCCGCATCGCTAAAGCTATAATTCGACTCCTTATGTGGGGGGGTAGCTCAGCTGGGAGAGCGCCGCGTTCGCAATGCGGAGGTCGGGAGTTCGATCCTCCTCCTCTCCACCACATCCACAAAAAAATGTTGGGCGCCAAGCCCGACGCACCTTCACTCTGGACAGAGGCCTGTACGCGGCATGAGCCAAGAAGGGCAACTGGTCGATAAAAAATCCCTGCGCGCCATCACAGGCAAAAACCCCGACTGGGACGCACTCGCCAAGGACTGCGTCGCCTTCGCCAATGCCCAAGGTGGGCGCTTGCTCATTGGCATTGAAGATGATGCCGACACCCCTGTACCTGACCAGCGTATCGATCCCGCATTAGCCGACACCCTGCGGCGCAAAATCAACGAACGCACCGTAAACGTCACTGTCCTGCCCGACATTCGTCGTGCCGACAATGGCGGCGAGCTCCTCGAATTGGGCATCCCTCGCGCAATGTCAGTCGCCTCCACCACGGATGGCCGTTACTTTTTACGCATCGCGGACGAAAGCAAGCCAGTTGTCGGCGACGACGTCATGCGGCTTGCCGCCGAACGTTCGGCCTTGCCGTGGGAAACCTTAACCTCGCTACATGTTCCACGAACCCGGCTTGACGAGCAGAGGCTGACTGCACTGGTCGCCGCCATTCGCGCCTCCGACCGCGTCAAGGATTCGGTCAAGGAAAAAGCCGAACACGAACTGCTCGACCATTACCTGCTCGCACAAGGCGACTGGCTCACCCACCTTGGTGTGCTGTGCATCGGCAAACGCGAAGACCGCGCCAACCTGTGCACTGCACCAGTCATTCAGTTCATCAAGTACGACGAACTCGGCCAGAAGGTCAACAAGCTCACGTGGGACGATTTCAGCCTGAACCCGATGGAGCTCATCGAGGCGATATGGCGGGAAGTCCCGGATTTCCGTGAACGCTACGAATTGCCGGATGGCCTTTACCGCCAGAACGTGCCCGCCTACGACGAGATCGTCGTGCGCGAACTGCTCGTCAATGCACTGGTGCATCGCCCCTACACGCAACGAGGCGACATTTTTCTGAACCTGCATCCGGATCGCCTGGAGGTGGTTAACCCGGGTCTACTGCCGCTAGGCGTCACACCGGCCAACATTCTCCACACCACCGTTCGGCGCAACGAACACCTGGCCCGCCTATTCCACGATCTCAAACTCATGGAGCGCGAGGGCAGCGGTTTTGACAAAATTTACGAAGTACTGCTTTCGCAAGGGCGGCCGGCCCCCGAACTGGTCGAGGAACACGACCGCGTCCAAGTCACAGTACGCCGGCGCATCCTCAAGCCCGAGGTGATCGACTTCATCGCCAAGGCCGATCAGACCTACCAACTCACACAACGCGAGCGCATCGCATTAGGTCTGCTGGTACAACATGATGCGCTGACTGCGCGCGAGCTGGCCGCCTTGCTTGAGTTGCCCGCGGCAGAAGCCTTGCAGCCTTGGTTGTCGCGCCTCCTTGATTGGAGCATCGTCAAAAGCGCAGGCCGAACTCAGGCCACGCGCTACTTTGTCGAGCCGGGCCTCCTGAACAGCCTTGATTTCTCGGCGACGACCACCCTCAAACGGATCGAATCACACAGGCTTGCCGCACTCATCCTGGAAGACGTGGCACGCTACCCAAAAACCAAGATGGGCGACATTCATAAGCGAATTGGCCTGGAAATACCGCGCTCGCGTATCCGGCGAACCGTCGAAGAACTGGTCACGACTGGCAAACTGCTTTCGGAGGGGGTACGCAGTGGCACACGCTACACAGTCGCAGGCTGACTTGGCTCAAAACCCGTCCTATCTGCCCCGTTTGAGCCAAACCGGCTGCGCAAAGCCCCCCGAAACTCCTCGTAACCCGTTGACGTACTTGAGATTCCGGTTTGGCTCAAACGGCAGACCTGAGCCAAAACGTATAGAGAAGAAAATGTTTAGCCCCTCCTTAATGACAGCCCTATGCCGACACTGAACTGGATCGGCAAGGACGCCGTCGTCAAACACCACAAGGAGGTGCCGTTCCGTCTGCTGGAGCCGGTGCCGGAACTCTCGTGCGGAGAGGCCGACAGCGGCAACCTCATCGTCCAGGGCGACAACCTGCATGCGCTCAAGGCGCTGCTGCCGCGCTACGCCGGGCAGGTGAAGTGCATCTACATCGACCCGCCGTACAACACCGGCAACGAAGGCTGGGCCTACAACGACAACGTCAACAGCCCGGAAATCCGACGCTGGCTGGGCGAGGTGGTCGGCAAGGAAGGCGAGACGCTGGACCGTCACGACCGCTGGCTGTGCATGATGTATCCGCGGCTGGTGTTATTACGGCAATTTCTCACCGAAGATGGTGTCATCCTCATTTCCCTGGATGATGTCGAATCTGGTCACCTACGTCTTTTGCTAGATGAGGTATTTGGTTTCAAAAACCGTATTGCGACCATTGTTTGGAACACGCGAAACACCGACAACCGCATCAAGACCTACCTTTCGCCAGATCACGAACACATTTTCATTTATGGAAAATCTGAAGCCGCTCGGATTGAGGGACGTGTAATTGATCGCTCAGCCTTCAAGAATCCAGATAAAGACCACCGGGGTCCCTATGTAACTGATCCGCTTAAGGGAAAAGCCACGGCCTCAGAACGCCCCAACCTCCATGACTACAACATGGAGCAACCCGGTACGAACAACGTGTGGAAGCCAGATCCTGCGAAGGGTTGGATAACTGATCGCGCAGGATACGAAAGATTGCTCGGCGAGGATCGCATTTGGTGGCCGCCTAATCCTGCGACCGGCTGGCCGCGCAAGAAAAGGTTTTTGTCCGAGACGCAAGAACGGATGCCCGCCTCATCCTTTTGGCCGGAATTTAAGACTCAATCAGGTGCCCGTGAACTCGACGAAATTCTTGATGAGCGGGTGTTTGCATTTCCCAAACCCCTTTCCCTCATTCAAAGAGTCGTAAGCTACTGCGCCCCGCCCGGTAGCATCGTTCTCGATTCATTTGCTGGAACTGGTACAACCGCGCATGCGGTAATGCGCCAGAACGCTGAGGACGGCGGCAGCCGCCGTTTCATCCTCGTCGAGATGGACGACAACATCGCCCGCAACGTCACCGCCGAGCGCGTGAAGCGCGTCGCGACTGGTTACACCAACGCCAAGGATCAAGCCGTCGAGGGACTTGGCGGCGGCTTCCAGTTCTGCCGCCTGTCCGCCGAGCCGCTATTCACCGCCGACGGCCAGATACGCCCCGACGTGCGCTTTGCCCAACTGGCCGAGTTCGTCTGGTTTGCGGAGACCGGCACCGGCTACACGGGCCGAGGGGATTCGCCGCTGCTGGGCGTGCACGAGGGCCGCGCGATCTACCTGCTTTACAACGGCATCCTCAAGGACAAGAGCATCGGCGGCGGCAATGTGCTGACCGGGCCGGTGTTCGAGATTCTGCCCAGGTTCGCCGGGCCGAAAGTGATCTACGCCGCCGCCAACCGCATGGGCGCGCGCGCAGCGCGCGAGGGCATTAGCTTCAAGCAGACCCCTTACGCGCTGGACGTGTAGATGGCATTGTTCCATTATCGCTATCGTTTCATTGAAAGGAGATTCCCATGAGAATGGAGGAAATCATTGAGCAGGCAATCAAGCTCAAGCCGACTGAGCGATTCGACCTGGTAGAGCAAATTCTGCACAGCCTTGACCACCCCAACCCGGAAATTGACCGCATTTGGCAGGAGGAAGCTGAAAAGCGCCTCGCGGCATACCGTGCGGGCAAGATAAAGGGGATTCCGGCCGAAGATATTTTCGGCGAGTTCTGATGCGTCTGATTTTCTCCCCCGAAGCAAAACTGGAACTGGAGGAGACCGAACGTTATTACAACCGGCAAGAGCCGGGACTTGGTGAACGCTTGCGCAAGGAAATTCGCTCGGCCTTGCCGCTCATCAGGGCTTGGCCGCTATCCTGCCCCACGGAGCATGGCGATATTCGAAGGCTGACGTTAAGCCGTTTCCCCTACAAATTGCTTTACTCGGTGGAAGCCGATCATCTCTATGTGATTGCCATAGCCCACCAGCATCGAGAGCCTGATTTCTGGATCGACCGCCTGGAATCTCCATGACCGCCTTCGCCCCGAAAACCTACCAGTCGCAGGTGCTCGAAAGCGTGGAGGCCTATTTCCAGGCCTGCCACGAACTGCCCTCGCCCTCGATTGCCTACACCGCCACCACCGAACGCCTGTGGGGGCGCGGCCTGGCCTACAACCCGCTGGCGGGCTTTCCGACCGACATGCCGTATTTCTGCCTGCGCGTACCCACCGGCGGCGGCAAGACCTGGCTGGCGGCGAAAAGCGTGGCGCGGGTCAACACGCATCTGCTGCGTTGCGAGCACAGCGTCATCCTGTGGCTGGTGCCCTCCAAGCCGATCCGCGAGCAGACGCTACGGGCCCTGAGAGACCGCAACCACCCGTACCACGTGGCCTTGCGCGAAGCCGGGCCGATCACGGTGATGGATCTGGACGAAGCCAAAAGCGTGACGCGTGCCACGCTGGACACTTCGACGACGATCATCGTAGCCACCCGGCAGGCCTTTCAGGTGGAAGAGGAGGAAAGCCGCAAGGTTTACCAGTCGAGCGGCGCGCTGATGCACCACTTCGACAACCTGGCACCGGCCCTGCGCGACGAGCTGCTGAAGGACGGCACGGGCACGGATCAAACGACGCCTTATTCGCTTGCCAACGTGCTGCGCCTGCGGCGGCCGTTCGTGGTCGTGGACGAGGCGCACAACAGCCGCACCGATCTGGCGTTCGAGATGCTGGCGCGCTTCCGCCCCAGCGGGGTGATGGAGCTGACCGCCACGCCCGACCTGGAACGCACGCCGTCGAACGTGCTGCACAGCGTGTCGGCTGCCGAGCTGAAGGCGGAGGAGATGATCAAGCTGCCGGTGGTGCTGGAAACCGAACCGAACTGGCAGCAGTGCCTGGCGGATGCCATCGGGCGCCGCGACGCGCTGCACAAGCTGGCCGACGAAGAGCGCCGCGCGGGCGCAGCCTACCTTCGGCCGATTGTATTGATTCAGGCCGAGCCGCGCCGGGCCGGTGTCGAGACGCTGGATTTCGAGCGCGTGCGTGATGAGCTCATCACCAACCATCGCATTCCGGCCGGGGAGATCATCGTCGCCACGGGCGAGGAAAAAGGGCTGGAAAAAATCGAGGCCGAATACAAGAGCGGCATTGCCGACCCCGCCTGCCCGGTGAAATTCGTCATCACCCAGAAGGCACTGGCCGAGGGCTGGGACTGCCCGTTTGCCTACATTCTGGTCAGCATGGCCTCGCTGCATTCGGCCACGTCGGTGGAACAGTTGCTCGGGCGGGTGCTGCGGCAGCCGGGCGCCCGCCATCGCGAAAATCAGCCACTCAATCAATCCTATGCCTTCGTGGTGTCGCGCAACTTCGCGGAAACGGCGAGCGCGCTCCGTGACCGCCTGGTGGCCGGCGCCGGATTCGAACGGCGCGAGGTGACCGAGTTCGTGATCGCCGCCCGTGCCGAGCAGGCGCGGTTTGATCTGAATAATGGCCATGTGGTGTTCCAGCCTGTGCCTGTGGCCTTGAGCGAAAAGCCCGATTTCAAGGCGCTGCCAAAAGCCATCAAGGACAAATTGCACTGGGAGCCAAAGCTCAACACCCTGACCCTTAGCGCGCCGCTGACCGAAGAAGAAACGGAAGCACTCAAGGCTGTGGTGACGTCCGAAGCCGCCGTCGCGGCGATTGCCGAGGCGGCCGAGGTCAGCCGTACCACGGCCATCGAGTTTTTCCAGACGCCGGCCGAATTGGGCGTTCGCTTCCGTATTCCGCAACTCGCCCTGCGCGTTCAAGGCCCAGGTGGATTGGAACAGTTGCAACTATTCGATGACCCGGAGGTGCTGGAGTATCCGTGGGACCTCTCGCCCTTCGATGCCGTCCCGACCGCCGACGACATGGCGGCGATGGGGGCGGGCCTCAAGGTTTCGGAAGGCGGCGAAATCGACGTGGACGACACCAGCGGCAAGGTCGTTTCACGTTTCCTGCCTGAATTGCAGCGCGACCTGGGGCTAGTGTACCAACCTGAAAACTGGGATGCGGTACGCCTGGCCACCTGGCTCTGCCGCAACCTGCCCGAGCCTTCCCTCACCCACGCCAGCAAACAGGCCTTCGTGGCCGCCTGGCTGGCCGAATTGCTGCGCCAGGCGGATTTCACGCTGGCCCGCGCCAATCTGCAAAAATTCCTGATCCGCAACCTGGTCGAGGCGCGCATCCGCGACATGCGCAAGCTGGCGGTGGGCAAGGCCTTTCAGCAAACCCTGTTCGGTGACGACGCCGCTTCGCGCGTGGCCGTCAGCAATGGGTATGCCTTCGATTTTCATCCCCAAGCTTACGCGCCCAGCCGCGACTACGATGGCCGGTTTGGACATTTCGATTTTCGCAAACATTTCTACGGTCGGATGGGCGATTTCGACAGCAAGGAAGAATTCGAATGCGCCTGCTGGCTCGACATGCGGGCACAAAAAGGACGACTCCAGTTCTGGGTGCGCAACCTGGTCAGGCGGGAAGGCAGCTCCTTCTTCCTGCAGAAAGCCGATGGCCGTTTCTATCCCGATTTCCTGTGCCAGTTGCCCGGCACCAGCGACCAACCGGGCGCGATCCTCGCTGTCGAATACAAGGGCGGCGACCGCTGGGCTGCGGCCGAGGATGACCGGTTGATCGGGGGCTTGTGGGCCGGGCTTTCCGGGGGACGCTGTCGCTTCGTGATGGTGAAGGACAAGCGCTGGGAGTTGATCGAGGGCCTGTTGTGAGGGTTGAGCCCGCCGGCGAATTCAAAGAATTCCGGCATCGAGCAGCTTGGGCTATGGACGAATGAAGCGGACGGAGCAAGCCTTCATCGGCCACTGGCGCATCACGGAAATGGAAGCCTGGGATACCGACTATTTCGATATGGGCGTGCCGGCACACATCATTATCCGCAAGGATTTGATGGGCGAATTCCAGTTCGGCATGGTGCAGGGGGGGCTCGATGGACGGATGGAAACCCGCAACGGCGCGGCGCGCTTTGAGTTTTCCTGGTCGGGATTTGACGAAAACGACCCCGTGAATGGGCGCGGCTGGCTGGCGGTCAACGACGATCAGGCCGAAGGGCGCATTTTCATCCACCTGGGCGATGACTCCGCGCTCAAGGCGGAACGGCAGCCATGACTTTGCCGGGAGACGATCCGGCATTGGAGCGGGAAAAGCTCCATGCCGAAATCGCCCGGCTTGTTTCGCTGCTGGAGGCGCATGGGATTGAATGGCGCCTGCCGCTTGAACCATCGCCGGTGCCGGCAACGGTGCCCGAAAGCTCACGGCTCTCTTCTGCAGAAAAAGTGGCGCTGTTTCGCCGCCTGTTCAGGGGCCGCACGGATGCCTACCCCATCCGCTGGGAAAGCAAGACCACCGGCAAGTCGGGTTACGCGCCGGCCTGTGCCAACGAATGGCGTGCCGGTGTCTGCGAGAAGCCGCGCATCAAGTGTTCGGACTGCGCCAACCGCCTGCTGGTCCCGCTGTCGGATTCGGTCATCTACGGCCACCTGGCCGGCAGGCACACTGTCGGCATCTATCCGCTGCTGGCCGACGAGACCTGCCATTTCCTCGCCGTCGATTTCGACGAGGCCGACTGGCGGGAGGACGCGCGGGCTTTCGTCCGGTCGTGTCACGAGCTTGGGGTGCCGGCCGCCCTTGAGATTTTCCGCTCCGGCAACGGTGCGCACGCCTGGCTGTTTTTCGCTGGCCGGGTGCCGGCGCGCGATGCCCGACGCCTGGGCACGGCGATCATCAGCCACACCTGTTCACGCACCCGGCAACTGCAACTGGCGTCCTACGACCGCCTGTTCCCCAACCAGGACACGATGCCCAAAGGCGGTTTCGGCAACCTGATCGCCTTGCCGCTGCAGAAAAAACCCCGGGGGAACGGCTGCAGCGTATTCGTCGATGCGGCATTGCACCCGCATCCCGACCAGTGGGCGTTCCTGGCATCCATCCAGCCGATGCCGCCGCACGACATCGAGCCCACCATCCTGCGCGCCACGGGCAATGCGCATCCGCTCGATGTGACGTTCATCGACGAGGAGGACCTGGCTGCGCCGTGGAAACGGCAGGCCGCCACGCACAGGAGGCTGTCGGTGCCGATGCCGGAGGCGCTTACGGTGACGCTGGCCAACCTCATTTACTTCGAGAAGGCGCAGCTGCCGCAGCCGCTGGCCAACCGGCTGACTCGCCTCGCCGCATTCCAGAACCCCGCGTTCTACAAGGCGCAGGCGATGCGAATGTCGGTCTGGGACAAGCCCCGGGTGATCGGCTGCGCTGAAAACTACCCGAACCACATCGCGTTGCCGCGCGGCTGTCTGGATGCCGCGCAGGACCTGCTGCGGGGCAACGGCATCCGCTGCGATCTGCGCGATGAGCGCTTTACGGGTGAGGCGCTCGACGTGGCCTTCAGCGGGACGCTGCGCCTGGATCAGGAAGCAGCCGTGGCCGCGATGCTGCACCATGACGCCGGGGTGCTGTGCGCGCCGACCGCCTTCGGCAAGACTGTGACCGCCGCCGCGATGATCGCCCGGCGCGGCGTGAATACCCTGGTGCTGGTGCATCGCACCGAACTGCTGAAGCAGTGGCAGGCACGCCTGCAGTCATTCCTCGGCGCCGGCAAAAGCACGGTCGGCACCATCGGCGGCGGCAAGGCAAGGCCCAGCGGCAAGCTCGACATCGCCGTGATGCAGTCGCTGTCGCGCCAGGGCGAGGTCAGTCCGCTGGTTGAGAACTACGGTCACGTCATTGTGGATGAGTGCCACCACGTCGGGGCGGTGTCGTTCGACGCCATCCTGAAGCGGGTCAAGGCGAAATACGTGCTTGGCCTGACCGCCACGCCGATCCGCCGCGATGGCCAGCAGCCCATCATCTTCATGCAGTGCGGGCCAATCCGGTACACGGCGGCCAAACCGGCCGGCGCCCCGCACGATCTGGAAGTGATGCCCTGTTCGCACCACTCGCGCATCGATCTGCCGGAGGAGGCCGGGATTCAGGAGGTATTCCGGCACCTCGCCAACGACCCGGTCCGTACGGCAGCGATTGCTGCCGCAATCGGGCGCGCCGTCAGCGAGGGCCGCAAGGTGCTTGTGCTGACCGAGCGCACCGCGCATCTGGAGGCCCTCCTGACTACGCTGGCTGGAACGATGCCACCGCCATTCGTGCTGCACGGCCGCGTCTCCAAAAAACAGCGCGCCACGCTGATCTCGGCGCTCGACGCCCTGCCGCCCGATGCGCCGCGCGTCCTGCTCGCGACCGGGAAACTCGTGGGCGAAGGCTTCGACCATCCGCCGCTCGACACTCTGGTGCTGGCGATGCCGGTTTCGTGGAAGGGAACGCTGCAGCAGTACGCGGGGCGGTTGCATCGCGAGCACGCGACAAAAACCGATGTGCGTATCATCGACTTCGTGGACACCGGCCACCCGGCGCTGCTGCGAATGTGGGACAAACGCCAGCGCGGGTATCGGGCAATGGGCTACAGAATCAAGGAATAAGGAAAAGCTGCCACAGCCGTTCATTCTGAACCCACGGCCCATCTCCTGGCGCCTGCCGCTTCGGCACGCAAGGCCCCCTTCTACCAAGATTGTCCATTAGGCGATTTAAGGGGCGCGCCCGCCCCAATTTTCGCACCGCTGCAACCACCACGGCTTCGGCCCGGGGCGGGCCTCCCACAACAGCAAGCGGTAGGAGTGCGCACTTCGCGCACCTTCGGGCGTCAATCGGTGCACAGAGTGCACCCTACGCACCATAAACCATTTAATAAAACAATTGGGGATCAAGCAAACCCACCCACACCGGCTGATGGTCCGAAGCCTCGGTCTCCGCATCAACGCCACACGCCTTGAGTCGACCTGCCAGCCTTTCGGTGACAAAGACGAAATCGAAGCATTCGGGCTGACTGACAAAATCCACCCGGTGGATGCCCACCGTGGGGGCATGCGGCTCATCGGGGTGCAGCACCGACCAGGCGTCGAGAAAACCTGGCGCGCCATCGCCGAACGGGGCGAGGATGCGCGATCGCTCGGGCGCCCAGGCGGTGAAATTCATGTCGCCGCACAGCAGCGCCTGCGCGGGCCGGGGGAAAAACTCGAAGGGCCCGCCCTGTTCTTCGATCCGAGGCGGGCGCACTGACATGGCGCAGGCCTCGGCATGGAGGCGGCGGATGGCGTCGATCTGGGCCTGGCGCTGGCGCTGCGAGTAGTATTCGAGGTGGGTGGTCATCACCCGCAGCGGCCCGACATCGGCGCTCTCCACGATCGCTTCCACCAGGATGCGCTGCATGCTGGGCGTGGCGGGCTCGGCCGGCCAGGGCAACAGATGCCGCCACACCTGGCCGACGGGCAGGCGGGAGAAAATGGCGTTGCCGAACTGGCTGCGGCCGCCGTGGGTATTCGGCACGTCGGTCGCCGCACCGTAGAGGGCGGTGTAGCCGGGCAGGCCGGCGGACAGTTCGGCCATCTGGTCTTCGCCGCGGCTGCCGGGCAGGCCGGGAAAGTTGATTGCGACTTCCTGCAGGCAGATGAGGTCGAAATCGCCCAACCGATGGATGGCCCCAAGCGTGCGCGCAAGGTCGACCCGGCCGTCCATACCGCGCCCCCATTGGATGTTCCAGCTCAACAGCTTCATGGCCTGCCTCCTTCGACGCGCCAGCCATCAAGATCAAAGCCGTCATCGCAAGAACGCGTAGCGATGCGGCAATCCGGCATGCCAGCGGAATCAACGAACTCTGGATCGCCACGACCGCCCTGCGGGCCTCGCGATGACGGAATAAATCAGCGTTGCCTTATCAGGATAGGAAAACCGGGCATTGATTTCGGAACCCCAGGAATTTCCCCCGGCAATCCCACTCCCACCTTCAGTCCCGGCCGGCGCGGAAACCCTTGCGCCGCCATGGCCTTGGCGGAGGCCGTCATTGCCGCACGCGGCGCGAGGGATTAAAATGCCGCACTTTTCGCTTAAATTTATGTTTTGCGGCTTGCCTGTGGGCAGGCCGCTGTTGCCTGAGCATACGGAACCATGGAACGACAACGCTGGCTGGACGGGACGCTGTATTCGCCCGACTTCGAACAGGATAGCTGCGGCTTCGGCCTGATTGCGCAGCTGGACAATCAGCCCAGCCACACGCTGGTGCGGAACGCGGTCGGCTCGCTGGCGTGCATGACGCACCGCGGCGCGATTGCGGCCGACGGCTTGTCGGGCGACGGCTGCGGCCTCTTGTTCAAGAAACCGGATGCGTTCCTGCGCGCGGTGGCGGGCGAAGCCGGCTTTGCGCTGGGCGAACGCTACGCCGCCGGATTGCTGTTTTTGTCGCGCGACGCAGCGCCGCAGGCGCATGCGCGGTCGACGCTGAAAGCCGAACTCGAGGCGCAGGGCCTGACGGTTGCCGGCTTCCGCCTGGTGCCGACCAACTCGTCCGTGTGCGGCGAATCCGCACTGGCCTCCCTGCCGCATATCGAGCAGGTGTTCGTCAACGCGGCTTCGGGTCAGTCTGAAGACGACTTCGAGCGCAAGCTGTACATCGCGCGCCGCCTGGCCGAAAAGGCGCTGGAAGCGACCGACCCGGTGTTCTACCTGCCGACCTTGTCGTGCCGCGTGATCAGCTACAAGGGCCTGGTGATGCCGGACAAGCTGCCGGTGTTCTACCCCGATCTGAACGACGCGCGCTTCGCGTCGAGCCTCGTTGTTTTCCACCAGCGCTTCTCCACCAACACCTGGCCGCAGTGGCGCCTGGCGCAGCCGTTCCGCTATCTGGCGCACAACGGCGAGATCAACACGGTGCAGGGCAACCGTAACTGGAGCCGCGCGCGCGAGCAGAAGTTCGCGACGCCCTTGATCCCGAACATGGACGCCATCCGACCCATCGTCGGCACCAACGGGTCGGACTCGATGAGCCTCGACAACATGGTCGAAGGCCTGGTGATGGGCGGCGCGGGCCTGTTCCGTGCTTTGCGCCTGGTGATCCCGCCGGCGTGGCAGAACGTCGAATCGATGGACGCCGACATCCGCGCCTTCTACGAATACAACTCGATGCACATGGAGCCATGGGACGGCCCCGCCGGCGTGGTGCTGACCGACGGCCGCTACGCCGTGTGCACGCTCGACCGCAACGGCCTGCGCCCCGCGCGCTGGGTGCTGACCAAGGACCGCATCCTCACCATCGCCTCCGAAGTGGGGGTGTGGCCGATCGACCCGGCAAACGTGGACCGCAAGGGCCGCGTCAGGCCCGGCCAGATGGTCGCCGCCGACCTCGAGACCGGCCGCCTGTTGATGCCGGAAGACATCGACAACGAACTCAAGGGCCGCCAGCCCTACCGCGAATGGCTGAAGGCCAACGCGGTCAAGCTGGAGCTCTCCATCAACCAGGACGCCGACCTGCCGGTGATGGACGCGGCGAGCCTGCTGACCCACCAGAAGCTCCACAACGTCAGCTTCGAGGAGCGCGACCAGATCATCCGCGTGCTGGCCGAGGACGGCGCCGAGGCGATCGGCTCGATGGGCGACGACACGCCGATGGCGGTGCTCTCGCAGAAAGTGCGCTCGCCGTTCGACTACCTGCGCCAGCAGTTCGCCCAGGTGACCAACCCGCCGATCGACCCGATCCGCGAGGCGATCGTGATGTCGCTCAACACCAGCTTCGGCCCCGAGCGCAACCTGTTCGACGAAACGCCGGCGCACGCGCACCGGGTGGAAGTGCACACCCCGCTGCTGTCGAAGGAGGCCTTCGACAAGTTGTTGAACCTGAACGACCCGGCGTTTGCTTCGACCACGCTCGACCTGCATTACGACCCGGCAACCATTACGCTGGAAGCTGCGATTCATGCGTTGACTGTGCGTGCAGTCGATGCAGTGAAGGCAGGCAAGGTCATCCTCGTCCTGTCCGACCGCAGCCTCGCCCGCGACCGCCTGCCGATCCACGCGCTGTTCGCCGTAGGCAGCGTGCACCACGCACTGATCGCCGCCGGCCTGCGCTGCAACGCCAACCTCGTGGTGGAAACCGGCAGCGTGCGCGACCCGCACCACTACGCCTGCCTGATCGGCTACGGCGCGACCGCGGTGTATCCCTACCTGGCCTACCAGGTGATCGGCGAATTCGTGAAAACCGGCGAGATCAAGCCCGGCCTTGAAAAAGCCCTGTCCAACTTCCGCAAGGGCATGGACAAGGGCCTGTTCAAGATCCTCTCGAAGATGGGCATTTCGCTGGTGGCAAGCTACCGCGGCGCGCAGCTGTTCGAAGGCGTGGGCCTGCATGAAAGCGTGGTCGCGCTGTGCCTCAAGGGCACGGTGTCGCGCATTTCCGGCGCCAACTTCGACGACTTCGAGTCCGACCAGAAACTGCTGCACAAGACGGCGTTCAATCCGCTGAAACCGCTGTCGGCCGGCGGCCTGCTGAAATTCATGTTCGGCGAGGAGTTCCACGCCTACAACCCGGACGTGGTGCAACAGCTGCAGAAGGCGGTGAAGACCGGCGACTACGCCGAATTCAAGAAATATTCCGAGACCGTCGACAACCGCCCGGTGGCGATGCTGCGCGACCTGATGAAACTCAAAGCAGACGCCAAGCCGATCCCGCTGGAGGAAGTCGAGCCGCTGGAAGCCATCCTCAAGCGCTTCGACTCCGCCGGCATGTCCTTGGGCGCGCTGTCGCCGGAAGCGCACGAGGCGCTGGCCGAAGCGATGAACCGCATCGGCGGCCGCTCCAACTCCGGCGAAGGCGGCGAAGACCCGAAGCGCTACGGCACCTCCAAGACCTCCAAGATCAAGCAGATCGCCTCCGGCCGCTTCGGCGTCACGGCGACCTACCTGGTCAACGCCGAGGTGCTGCAGATCAAGATCGCCCAGGGCGCCAAGCCCGGCGAGGGCGGCCAGCTGCCGGGCGACAAGGTTTCGGTGATGATCGCCGGCCTGCGCCACTGCAAGCCGGGCACGCCGCTGATTTCGCCGCCGCCACACCACGACATCTACTCGATCGAGGACCTGGCGCAGCTGATCTATGACCTGAAGCAGGTCAACCCCGACGCGCTGGTGTCGGTGAAGCTGGTCTCCGAACCTGGCGTCGGCACCATTGCCGCCGGCGTGGCCAAGGCCTACGCCGACCTCATCACCATTTCCGGCTACGACGGCGGCACCGGCGCGAGCCCGCTCGCCAGTGTGAAATACGCCGGCTCGCCGTGGGAGCTCGGCCTGTCCGAAGCGCAGCAGGTGCTGCGCGCGAACGGTTTGAGAGGAAGGGTCCGCGTTCAGACCGACGGCGGCCTGAAGACCGGCCTCGACGTCGTCAAGGCGGCCATCCTCGGCGCCGAATCCTTCGGCTTCGGCACCGGCCCGATGGTCGCGCTGGGCTGCAAATACCTGCGCATCTGCCACCTCAACAACTGCGCCACCGGCATCGCGACGCAGAACGAAACCCTGCGTCGCGACCACTTCATCGGCCTGCCCGAGATGGTGGTGAACTACTTCAAGTTCGTCGCCGAGGAAACGCGCGAACTGATGGCAAGCTTAGGCATCAGGAAGCTGACCGATCTGATCGGCCGCACCGACCTGCTCGATCTGTCGGCCGGCGACACCACGCGCCAGGGTCGCCTCAAGCTCGACGTGCTGCTCTCGCAGGGAGACATCCCCGCCGACGCGCCACGCTTTGCGCAGCAGGAACGCAACCCCTCGTTCGACAAGGGCGAGCTGGCCGAACAGATGGTGGCCGACGCGCTGGCCTCAATCAAGGCCGCGACGCCGATCGAACTCGCCTATCCCGTGCGCAACGTCAACCGCTCGATCGGCGCGCGCCTGTCGGGCGAAATCGCCAAGGCGCACGGTGGCCGTGGCCTTCCCGACGACACCCTGCGCATCCAGCTGACCGGTTCGGCCGGCCAGAGCCTCGGCGTGTGGAACCACCGCGGCCTGACGATCACGCTCGAAGGCGACGCCAACGACTACGTCGGCAAGGGCATGGGCGGCGGCCGCCTGGTGATCTACCCGCCGCGCGTCGCCACGTACGAGGCGCACCGCAACACGCTGATCGGCAACACCTGCCTGTACGGCGCCACCGCCGGCGAACTCTACGCCGCGGGCATGGGCGGCGAGCGCTTCGGCGTGCGCAACTCCGGCGCGCTCGCGGTCGTCGAGGGCATCGGCGACCACGGCTGCGAATACATGACCGGCGGCACCGTCATCGTGCTCGGCGACACCGGGCTGAACTTCGGCGCCGGCATGTCGGGCGGCATGGCCTTCGTGGTCGACGACGCCGGCGATTTCGTGTCGAAAACCAACAAGGAAATGATCGAGATGGTTCGCATCGTCAACGACGAAACCGAGCCGTACCGCGTCTTTCTCAAGGCGCAGGTCGAGCGCCATCTGGCGCTCACCGGCAGCGCGCGCGCCCGCGCCCTGCTGACCGACTTCGACGCCACGCTGGCGCGCGTCTGGCTGGTCAAGCCGAAGCGGATTTCGATTGAAGATCTGGTCGAGGACATTCCCGTCGCGGCGCGCGAAGCCGCGACGATTTGAAAGGAGATCACATGGATATCGACTTGCTGGAAGAAGCAAAAAAGCGGCCTTTCGCCGAAAAGCTGCAACTGGTGGAAGACCTGTGGGACGCGATTGCGGAAGAGGCGGCGCAGCAACGTCTGTCCGACGCGCAACGACAACTGCTCGAAGCCCGCCTGCGCGAAAGCGACGCCAATCCGGACGACGGCAAGCCATGGGATGAAGTCCGAACGGAAATTGAACGTTCCCTGTGAAACTCGTCGTCAGCACCAAGGCGCAACGCGAAATTCGAGACGCGACGGCATGGTACGAAGAACTGACGCGGGGGTTGTCGGCGGAATTTCTTCGCGCGATCGAATTGAATCTCGGCTACGTGCAACGTAACCCGTTGCTGTTTGCGAAAACGCTGCCGGGCGTGCGCAGAATTGGTTTGCGACGGTTTCCGTACAATCTTTTCTACCGCATGCACGATGAAAAAATCACTGTCCTGGCCTGCCTGCACCAACACCGCGACCCGCAGGACTGGCCACACAATTGAACGATGAGAATTGAGAAGTAGCTATGGGTGACGTATTCCAGTTTTTGAAGCAGCCGCGGCGCGACGGCGAGAAAACCCCCGCCGACATCCGCAAGCACGCGTTCCACGAAATCTACGCGCCGATGGATGCTGCGCATGCGCAGGAACAGGCCGGGCGCTGCCTGGAATGCGGCAATCCGTATTGCGAGTGGAAGTGCCCGGTGCACAACTACATTCCCAACTGGCTCAAGCTGGTGAAAGAAGGCCGCCTGTTCGAGGCGGCGGAGTTGAGCCACCAGACCAATAGCCTGCCCGAAGTGTGCGGCCGCGTCTGTCCGCAGGACCGCCTGTGCGAAGGCGCCTGCACCCTCAACACCGATGGCTTCGGCGAAGCGGTCGGCGGCGGCCCCAACACGGGGGGGTTCGGCGCGGTGACCATCGGCCAGATCGAGACATACATTTCCGAGGAAGCCTTCAAGGCCGGCTGGCGTCCCGACATGTCGAACGTGGTGGCGACCGGCAGGAAGGTCGCGATCATCGGCGCCGGCCCCGCCGGCCTTGGCTGCGCCGACGTGCTGGCGCGCAGCGGGGTCAAGCCGGTGGTGTTCGACCGCTACGACGAGATCGGCGGCCTGCTCACCTTCGGCATCCCCGAATTCAAGATGGAAAAGACGGTGATGACGCGCCGCCGCGAAATATTCGAGGGCATGGGCGTCGAGTTCCGCCTCAATGCCGACATCGGCCGCGACGTCAGCATGCAATCCCTGCTCGACGACTACGACGCCGTGTTCATGGGCATGGGCACCTACACCTACATGAAGGGCGGCTTCCCCGGCGAAGACCTGCCCGGCGTGCTGGAAGCGCTGCCCTTCCTGATTTCCAATGTGCGCAAGTGCCTCGACCTGGCCAAGCCGGACGAGATCTACCAGGACATGAAAGGCCTGCGCGTGGTGGTGCTGGGCGGCGGCGACACCGCGATGGACTGCAACCGCACCAGCATCCGCCAGGGCGCGGCCTCAGTCACCTGCGCCTACCGCCGCGACGAGAAGAATATGCCCGGTTCCAAGCGCGAAGTCGGCAACGCCAAGGAGGAAGGCGTGCAGTTTTTGTGGAACCGCCAGCCGGTCGAGATCGTCGGGGATGGCCGCGTAGAAGGCGTCAAGCTCGTCACCACCGAACTCGGCCCCCCCGACGCGCGCGGCCGCCGCACGCCTGTAGTGGTACCGGGCTCGGAGGAAATCATCGCGGCCGACCGCGTCATCGTCGCCTTCGGTTTCCGCCCCAACCCGCAGCCGTGGTTTGCCGACCACAGTATCACGACCGACCCGGGCGGCCGCGTGATCGCCAAGGGCCAGCAACACGCCTTCCAGACCGCCAACCCCAAGGTCTTCGCCGGCGGCGACATGGTGCGCGGCTCCGACCTGGTGGTGACCGCTGTGTGGGAAGGCCGCGAGGCCGCCAAGGGCATCCTCGGCTACCTCGACCTGCTGTGATCCCGCGGCGGGCGCGAGGGCAGCGCTGCCCTCGCGCCCGCCCACTCGGGGTACGCTGAGACATTGCCACCCACCCCCATGTTGTCCGGCCCTTACTACCCCCGCTCCTTCACCATTCTGGTCATCGTCGCCATGGGCGTGCTGATCGTGCCGCTGGCCAGCGGCACGATCAACGCGGTGCACGTGCTGCAGGGCGTGGCCGACACCCAGCGCCAGCTCACCCGCAACAGCCTCGCCGTCACGCGCGACGTGCGGCAGATCGTCGAATCGGTGAGCCAGTTGCAGCGCGCCGCCGGGCAGTACCATCTGCTGCAGGACGCCGGATTCGCGCCCGCCCTGCGGACCCGCTACGACGAACTGCAAGCCCTGCTGGCGCGACTCGACGGCGAACTCGTCGACGCGCCGGCGCGCGCCACGCTGACCACGCTCGGGACACGCAGCCGCACGCTGTATCGCCAGCTGCAACCCGGCGCCTTTCTCGACAGCGCGCGCTTCAATGCGCTTGAGCCTGCGTTCGACGCGCTGCATGGCGACGCGCGCACCCTGCTCGCCGAGGCCGACGCCGCAGTGCAAAGCGAATTGCAGGCGCTGGAAGCGGCCGTGCAAGCCACCCGCCAGCGGCAGCACGATCAGCCGCTGGCGCAGTGAAATTGTCACCGCCAGCCCGGCGATGGACGCGCTCTTGGCCGAAGCCCGGCTGGCCGCGCAAAGCGACGCGTCGGTCCTGATCCAGGGCGAGTCGGGCACCGGCAAGGAACTGCTGGCACGCGCCATTCATCGCGCCAGCCCGCGTCACGGCAGACCCTTCGTCGCGATCAACTGCGGCGCGATTCCGGCCGAACTGCTCGAATCGGAGCTGTTCGGCCATGTCAAGGGCGCCTTCACCGGCGCGGGGCGTGACCACGCAGGCCTGTTCCAGAGCGCCGAGGGCGGCACCGTGCTGCTCGACGAGATTGTTGACCGTGCTCACCCCGCGCCGCTGCAGGTCAAGCTGTTGCGCGTGCTGCAGGAAGGTGAGGTGCGGCCGGTCGGCGCGACCGAAACGCGGCCGGTCGACGTGCGCATTTTGTCGGCCACCCACCGCAATCTGGAGGAGGCGATCGCCAGCGGCGAATTCCGCGAAGACCTGTATTACCGCCTCAACGTGGTCAACCTGACGCTGCCGCCGCTGCGCGAACGGCGCGAGGACATTCCGCTGCTGGCGCAGCATTTCCTCACGGTGCTGACAGAAAAATACCAGCGCCGCATTCATGGCTTTGCGCCCGACGCGCTCGACATGCTGACGGCGGCCGACTGGCCGGGCAACATCCGCCAGCTGCACAACGTGCTGGAGCAATGCTGCGCGCTGTGCACCACCACCACCATTCCGGTCAGCCTGGTAGCGCGCGCTGCGCGACAAGCCGGCCGAGATCCAGCCGCTGGCCGAGGCGCGCTCGACCCTCGAGCGCGATTACCTGATCTCGCTGCTGAAGCTCACCCGCGGCCAGGTCAGCGAAGTGGCGCGGCTGGCCGGCCGCAACCGCACCGAGGTCTACCGGCTGCTGCAGCGCCATGGCCCCACCCCCGCGCTGTTCAAGGACCGCGACGAGGCTTGAGTGTCGGGCGGCGGCGACGCCTGCCCTGACTGGCTGGCGGCCGATTCTCGCGCCCCCAGGCCAGTCGCTTGATTCAAAACCCTTTTTTTGACCGGCACGGCCGCGCTTTAGGGGAGAGACAGCCTTTGGGCGCGTTGATCAACCCCAAGAGGAGAACACCATGTTTGGATGGGCCGTTACGTTTCTGATTGTCGCAATCATCTGAGCGATGCCGCGATCCATGACGATGAGCGCGCCATCAGGCGCATCGAGATCCTTCAGCATGCCTTCCAGCGTGCGGCACTCCACCGCGTTGCCGGCGAGCATGCGGGAACGCCGCACGAAGCCGCTGG
>Ga0208244_100663_pt1 | contig 28340 bp, 25 predicted proteins | sample SubbioCR12Aug_5A_FD_184828 | JGI IMG/M metagenome (GOLD analysis project Ga0208244, IMG submission 184828) | Serpentinite rock and fluid subsurface biosphere microbial communities from McLaughlin Reserve, California, USA - CR12Aug_5A (SPAdes) | ecosystem: Environmental > Terrestrial > Deep...
GGTTGCCGGCGGCAATCTGGCTCGACGCAGTGGCGACGGTGTCGGTGCCGGTGCGCACCTGGCCGACCACCCGCACCAGGCTGTCGTTCATGTCTTTCAGCGCCTGCATCAACTGGCCGATTTCATCTGCCGAGTGGACGTCGATGCGCTGCGTCAGATCGCCTTCGGCAACGCCGCGTGCCAGCTTCACTGCAGCCTTCAACGGGCCGGTGATGGCGCGGATCAGCAAGAAGCCAATCAGGGCGGCCAGCAGCACGCCGAACACAATAATCGCCATGGAGATATTGCGCACCATGACATAACGGCTTTGCGCCGCCTCGAACTCACTTTTGGCAACCGCGAGCTGCAACGCAATCAGCGCTTCCGCGCTTTCCCGCACTTTTGGGTAGGCTGTTTTCATCGCTCCCTGAAGAATTTCGCTGGCTTGCTGGAAATCATGACCAGACAAGGCGGCCAGCGCCGGGTTCAAGCCCGACAGGCCATAAGCAATGCGATTGGCATTGAAGACTTCGGCGAGTTTGGTTTCTTCGGCAGTCAGTCGGTTGGTCATGTAGGCCTTCCAGATGGTATTGATTTCCTCGATTGTCGCCCGGGCCTTGATCACCTGCTCGTCGACCACCGCTACATCTTCAGGGAACGCCGAGAGCTGACCGACAACCGCTTCGCCAACGACGATCTGGTTTTTATTGATCATCGAAGATATGCGTTCCAGCTGCCCCACCGCGACCACCCTGTCCTCGTAGACACTCTTGAACGCGCTGTTGGTGGAGCTCAGGCTGGCCAGCCCCATGATCCCGATGCCCACCAGCAGCATGGAGAGAAAGCCGATCACAAAGATCAACCGCGATTTGATAGTCAGATTCGCCAACATTTTGTGTTCCTTGCATCTTGTTCAAACAATTGAATCCGGGACTTGCACAATCACCCCTGCCGATTTCACGTCCAGAAACATTTGCACGTCCGCCATTAAGCGCTGCACCAACACAGCACCCCCGTCCCGGATTTCGCATCGTCGGGGCCTCTACGGCTTCGGCCCGAGGGCGGGCGTGCGTGGTTGTTGCCGACTTGTCGGCTTTAGTGCGTGGTTGTTGCCGATTTATCGCCTTTACAACCACGGCCTCCCCCTTGCGGGGACAACCACGGCCTCCCCCTTGCGGGGGCTCCTACAGGAAGTGCCTGACTACGATTAGCACTACTCAGAACTCTTCCCACTCCTCGTTGCCGCCACCGGCAGCCGCCAGCCTCTTCGGGCTCGCCATCGCTTTGGCCGGCGCGCCCTTTGGCTTCGGCAAGGCTGACGTGGCGCCCTGCCGGGCCGGAGATGCCGGCCGCACGCCACGGGACGATCCTTCCAGCTTGAACACGCTCACCGCCTCGGCCAGCTTGCCGGCCTGGTCCTGCAGACTCTCGGCGGCGGCGGCCGCTTCTTCCACCAGGGCGGCGTTCTGCTGGGTGACGTCGTCCATCTGGGTGATGGCCTGGTTGACCTGCTCGATGCCGGCGCTCTGTTCCTGGCTCGCCGCGGCAATCTCGCTCATGATGTCGGTGACGCGTTTGACCGAGCTGACAATCTCGCCCATGGTCTTGCCGGCTTCGTCGACCAGCTTGCCGCCGGCGTCGACCTTGCCGACGGAGTCCTCGATCAGGCTCTTGATCTCCTTGGCCGCGCTCGCGCTGCGCTGCGCCAGGTTGCGCACCTCGGAGGCGACGACGGCAAAGCCGCGCCCCTGCTCGCCGGCGCGTGCGGCTTCGACCGCGGCGTTCAGCGCAAGGATGTTGGTCTGGAAGGCGATGCCGTCGATGACGCCGATGATGTCGGAGATCTTGTGCGAACTGTCCTTGATCGACGCCATGGTGTCGACGACCTGCTCGACGACCCGGCCGCCCTTGACCGCGATGTCGGCGGTGGAGACGACCAGCTGGTTGGCCTGGCGGGCGTTCTCGGCGTTCTGCTTGACGGTGCTGGTGAGTTCTTCCATCGAGCTGGCGGTCTCTTCCAGGCTCGACGCCTGCTGTTCGGTGCGAGAGGACAGGTCGAGGTTGCCGGCGGCAATCTGGCCCGACGCTGTGGCGACGGTGTCGGTACCGGTGCGCACCTGGCCGACCACCCGCACCAGGCTGTCGTTCATGTCTTTCAGCGCCTGCATCAACTGGCCGATTTCGTCCGTCGAATGGACGTCGATGTTCTGCGTCAGATCGCCTTCGGCAACGGCACGTGCCAGCTTCACCGCCTCGTCCAGCGGACGCACGATGGCACGAATCAGGGAAAAACTCAGCCATGCCGCCAGGGCCAGGCCAACGGTGACCGCAACGATGGCAAAGTTGCGAATGCCTACGCTGCGGTCATGTGCCTGGTTGAATTCCTGCTTGGCGACCGCGCCCTGCAACTCGATCAGCTTGAACAGGGTTTCACGCGCGGCGGCAAATTTCGGGCCGGCATCTGTTAAGGTATTTTTCATTGCCGCTTCAAGGTCTCCTTCCATCGCATGCGTCAGGGTGACGTTGCGCGATGTCTGATAGGTTTTCCACTGGGATGTGAACGCTTCCGCCAGTTGTTTTTCTTCCGGGATGAGCGGGGTGCCCATGTATTTTGCCCAGAGCTTGTCGACATCCGTATCCAGCAAGAGCGTGGCTGCATTTGCGTTTTTTGCTGCATCCGGCGCGGTGGCGCTGGCAGCGACCACGGCATGGGTGCGAATACGGTTGACCATATCGATGATGAGTCCCATATCCATCAGCGGAACCGTGCGGTCCTCGTAAATGGTTTCGATCCCCTTCCCGTTTTCACTGATCCCATACAAGCCGATGGCTGCGCCCCCCAGCAGCATGACGGACATAAAGGACATGATGAAGACCAAACGTGCCTTGATGCTCAGGTTCTTAAACATTTAAAACTCCCAGTTTCTTCGGATAGTCAGTATTAAATTTCGGCGATCGGTCAGGCTGCGATTTTTTCGATCAGACCCATTTCGCTGCTGGACATGAGCTTGTCGATATCCACCAGAATCAGCATGCGCTCGTTGAGCGTGCCAAGGCCGATGAGGTAATCGCTGTCGAAGCTTGTTCCCATTTCCGGAGCGGGCCTTATCTGGTCGGGGGACAGCGTGGTGACGTCGGAGACGCTGTCCACCACCATGCCCATCACCCGGCCGGCAATGTTCAGAATGATCACCACGGTGAACTGGTCGTAGGTGGGGGTGCCCAGACTGAACTTGATGCGCATGTCGACGACCGGCACGATGATGCCGCGCAGGTTGACCACGCCCTTGATGAAGTCGGGCGCGTTGGCAATCCGCGTGACCGGCTCGTAACCGCGAATCTCCTGCACCCGCAGGATGTCGATGCCGTATTCTTCCTGCCCCAGGGTGAAGGCCAGAAACTCTTTTCCGGCAACCTCCCCGGCTTCGGTTTTTGCTTGTATCTGCATGCTGTGCGACATGGCTTTGATCCTTTCTGGCCTCAGAAAAAAACGGGGTCGGCGTTGAGCTGGCGGCTGGAACGCAAGAGTGCGGACACATCGAGAATCAGGGAGACGCCGCCGTCCCCCAGAATGGTGGCGCCGGAAATGCCGGCCACCTTGCGGAAATTCGATTCGAGGTTTTTGACGACGACCTGCTGCTGCCCGACCAGGCTGTCGACCAGCAGGGCGGCTTTTTTGCCGTCGGCTTCGAGAATGACGACGATGCCCTGGGCCGGATCGGTGAAATTCGGTTCGATGTCGAAAATCTGATACAGCGGGATCAGTGGCAAGTAATCCCCGCGAATCTTGACCACCTGGCCCTGGCCGGCAATGTCCTTGACGTCTGCTTCCACCGGTTGCAGCGATTCGATGACGTAGCCCAGCGGCAGGATGTAGATTTCCTCGCCCACCTTGACCGACATGCCGTCGAGAATCGCCAGGGTCAGCGGCAGCGAAATGGCAATGGTGGTGCCGGCGCCGGGAACGGAACGGATATCGACGGTGCCCCCCATTGCGGTGATGTTGCGCTTGACCACGTCCATGCCGACGCCGCGCCCGGATACGTCGGTGACGACTTCCGCGGTGGAAAAGCCGGGCGCAAAGATGAGTTGCCAGACTTCTCCGTCAGGCATGGCGTCCGAGACGGGCAGGCCTTGCTGCCTGGCCTTGGCGAGAATCCTGTCGCGGTTCAGGCCGCCGCCGTCGTCGCTCACCTCGATCACGATATTGCCGCCCTGATGCGCGGCCGACAGGGTCAACCTGCCGGTTTCGCTCTTGTTTCCGGCACGGCGCTCCTCGGGCATTTCGATGCCGTGATCGACGCTGTTGCGCACCAGGTGGGTCAGCGGATCGACAATGCGCTCGATCAGGCCCTTGTCGAGTTCGGTGGCGGCGCCGCGCGTGACGAAATCGACCTTCTTGCCCAGTTTGCCGGCCAGATCGCGCACCATGCGCGGGAAGCGCGAGAACACGTAATCCATCGGCATCATGCGGATCGACATGACCGCTTCCTGCAGGTCGCGCGTATTCCGGGTCAGTTGGCCGACGCTGTCGAGCAGGCGTTCGTGGTGGATGGGATCGAGCACGCCGATGCGCTGCTCGATCATGGCCTGGGTGATAACCAGCTCGCCGACCAGGTTGATCAGCTGGTCGACTTTTTCGATGCCGACCCGGATCGACGAGGATTCCTGGCCTGCCCCTTCCTTGTCGGTGGCGCGACGGCCAAAGTTTTTGGCCTCGGCCGCAGGCTCGGCTTTGGCCGCCTCGGCCGTAACGGCGGGCGCGCTGGCGGCGCCGGCATTCTCTGGCTCGAAGATCCCGTAGCCGGGATCGTCGTCTGACGGTTTCGCCTCAGCTGCGCCGGCTTGTGCGCCACCCTGGGTAATCTTGAGATCGTCGGGGTCGAGCACGAACGAGCAGATCGCCACGATGCTGTCCTGGCCCTCGGGGGTCATCAGGGTGAACGCCACGCGCTGGTCGGCCAGGGTCTCCTGGCTGATCGTTCCCAACAGGCCCAGTTCTGCCGCCAGCGCATCCACATCGCGCTGTGGCACCTCGGGCAGTTCGATACGGAAGCGAAAGTTGCCGTCCGCATCCGCAACCGGTGCTGCGCTGGCGGGTTCTGCCGCAACGGCGGGCGCCGGGCTCGCCACCGCAACCGGGGCTTCCGCCATGCCCTGCGACAGCGCCTTCAGTCGCAGGCAGACGCTGCCCACTGCATCTTGATCGACGCTCGAACCATGATGATGGCCATCCATTTGCATGGTCAGGACATCCTTCGACACCAGGAAGGCCTCCACATGATCGGGCGTCAGCGCCATCTCGCCCTTGCGGATGCGGTCGAGCAGCGACTCCAGCATGTGGGTGACTTCGGTGATGTCGTTGAACGCGAAGGTGGCGGCACCGCCCTTGATCGAATGCGCGGCGCGAAAAATCGCATTGAGATCCTCGCTGTCGGGTGCGGACACATCGAGAGCCAGCAACAGCTTCTCCATTTCGGCGAGCAGTTCATCCGCTTCGTCGAAAAACACCTGGTAGAACTGGCTCATATCAATCGTCATGCTGAAACTCCGTTTTTGTTGTGCGGATTGTTACGTGTTGTCCGGCTGCGACTCAGCCAATCAGCTTTTTCACCACTTCGGTCAGCCGCGCCGGGTCGAAGGGCTTCACCAGCCAGCCATTGGCCCCCGCGGCACGGCCCATGGCCTTGATGTCGTCACCAGACTCCGTGGTCAGCATCAATATCGGCACGTCCTTGTAATTATTCAGTGCACGAAGCGCCTTGATCAGCGTCAGACCGTCCATGCCCGGCATGTTCTGGTCGGTCAGCACCAGATCGACCGTCTGCAGTTTCGCCTTGGCGAGGCCGTCCCGCCCGTCCACTGCCTCGATCACGCCATAGCCTGCGGCCTTCAGGCTGAACGACAGCATCTGGCGCAGCGAGCCCGAGTCGTCCACTGCAAGTATCGTTTTCATCGTTGTTGCTCCCGCTCTTTCCATGTTCGGACTGATTTCCCGTATTCCGTGACCTCAAAACAACTTGATGTCGCCGCTATCCATGTGACGCTGGTTCACCGTACTGCGCACGTCGCCCGCCCGCACGATGCAGCACGCCCCCACCCGGTCGCTGATATGGCTCAGCGTCTCCAGCAGGGCTTCATTGTTGCTTTCCGGCAGCACCAATCCATTGCTGCCGAGTGCGCCAAACACGTCGCGCAGACCGGCCAGGTGCTGCACCATGCGGCCGATCAGCTGGCTGGTCATGTCCTGAAATTGCAGGCCGGTCACCGCGGCGCCAACATGCTGCTGGATCTCGCCGCGCAGCGCCTCAATGCGCGCCACGGACGCGGGCGACGGCATGCCGTCGCCCAGCAGCGCGTTTAGTTCTTCCTGCTGCAGGTCGACTGCTTGATGGATCGCCATGAAGCTCGCGCACAGTTTTTTGATGGCCTCGTCCAGCAGCACGTCCATCTGCACCAGATCGCGCTCCACTTCGGCCAGATGCTGCTCGCCGTGCGCCGATACGCCGGACAGCAGTTGCATCACCTGCGCGTTGAGCCGTTCGCTGGCCGGGGTGTCGTTGGTCGCCATGGGGGCGTTCACCCTAAAAGCCTCACCACAGAGGCACAGAGGCACGGAGAACGGCAGGAAATCAATGGCTTGCCGATCAACCCGTCTTCACCCATCGGGTGGGCGCACTGACCCATGCAAGCTGTTGTTTTTCCTCTGTGTTCTCTGTGCCTCTGTGGTTCAACTGCGGTTTCAAGGTTCACAGGAATTTGAATAGCGACAGGCCCGAGACTGCCATGAAGGAACGCTGCGCGGCTTCGAGCGTGAACTGCTGCTGCGAGAGCCGTGTCAGCGCCTCGTTGTAATCGAGGTCCTGCAGGTCGGACAGGACCTGGCTGTACTGGATATGACGGTCCTCGCCCGCATAGTCGAGCGCATCGAGCTCCTGCAGCCGCGAGCCGGCCGAGGCGCGAACCGTGAGCACGTTATCCAGCGCCTGGTCCATATTGGTATTGGCGCTTGCCAGCCCTGCGGTCAATCCCGCGGTTCCGGGCGTCTGCAGCAGCGCGATGAGATCGCTGAGGGTGGCGAATACGTCCTGCCCTCCGCCCTGGAACACGGTCGAACCGGGAGCAGTGGCCGCCATCCTGCGCGAGGCGTCGACCTGAATCAGACGCTGTCCCGCGTCGCCGTCATAGGTCACCGCACCAAGCGCGTCTTTGGAAAACGCGGGCGTTGCGGTCTGGAATCCGGAGAACATGTAGTTCCCCATTCCATCGCGGCTGTTGGCCAGCCCCAGCAACTGATCCCGGCGCGCGCTCAATTCGGTCGCCAGGAAGCCACGATCTGCATCGTTCAATGTGCCATTACCGGCAGTGATGATGGTGGTTTTCACGTCCTGCATCAGCTCGGTCACGCCCGACAGCGTGCCTTCCATTTCGCTTAACGCGCTTTTGGCGTACTGGCGGTTGACGCCGTACTGGGTGTTGAGCGACTGCGACTGCGAAACTTCCAGTGCGCGCGCCGCCCCGACCGGATCGTCCGACGGGGTGAGGATGCGACGGCCGGAGGCGATCTGCTGCTGCGTCTTGACCAGTCCGGACTGCAGTTCACCCAGTTGGGCTGCGCCGGATTCGAACAGGGTCTGGGTGCTGATGCGCATGATGTTCGTTTCCCTTCTTATCGGCCGAGCGAAAGCAGCACGTCGAACATCTCGCTGGCAATCTGCATGACCTTGCCGGCCGCCTGATAGGCCTGCTGGTAACGCAGCAGGTTGGTCGCCTCTTCGTCGAGGTTGACGCCCGATTCGGACTGCAGCGAGAGGTTCGCCTCGGACAGGAGATTGCCCGCCGCGCTGCTGGTCATCTCGAGTTCGCGGGTCTTGTTGCCGATCTGGCTGACCAGTTGCGAATAGGCGCCCTGGTAAGTGGTGGTGCCCCCATTCATGGTATTGGCGGTTTGCAGCGCACCGAGCAACAGGGCATTGCCGTTGTCGCCCACGGCCCCGGAGGTAGCAGCGGCGGCGATCAGCTTGGGGTCGGTGATTGCTACGCTGAAGCTGGATGCACCGTTGACAGTGGGACGGATGAGAAAACTGTCGCCCGCTGCGGGTGCACCCGACAAGCTTATAGTCACCCCATCCACGGTGTCCCCTGACGTAATGGGGTTAAATGTCGTGTTGTCCGACAGCCGGGTAAGCGTGTAGCTGCTGCCGTCGTAGGCAAGGCGATAGTCACTGGTCGTCAGCGCATTGGCATCGCTGATGGTGGCGCCAACCGCAGCGGTGCTGGTTAGGTTATTGCCAGAACTTGCTGTCACCACCGGAGCCGCGACGGTGAAGAAAGCCGTTCCGGGATCGCCATTGAGGTCGAACCCGAGCTGGTGCTGCGCATTGAAGCTGCTGGCCAGGCCGATGGCGACCCGCCCGAGGGCATTCTGCGCCGGCTCCAGCGTCTGGCTGCGGAATTCGAGCACGCCGCCGAGCTTGCCGCCGCCAAGGCTGGACTCGCCGATAACGACAGGCCCATTGGCGGTCTGGTAGGCCACCTCGATTCTTTCGGGGTTGGTGAGCGACGTGGCGGTGGTGAGCGAAAAGGCGCTCACCCCGACCACCAGGGGCTGCCCGTTGCCGATGAAAACGTTGTAGCCGCCGTCGCCCTGCTTGACGACCGTCGCCCTGGTTTCCTTGTTGAGGTCGAGAACCAGCTGGTCACGCTGGTCGAGAAGATCGTTGGCGGGCTGGCCGGTCGCACTCTGGGCGCGGTCGATGGCATCGTTCAGTTGCGCAATCTGCTTCGCGTAGCTGTTGATGACGTTGACGCCCGACGTGATCTGGCTGTTGACGCCCTGCTCGATCTCGTCGAGCCGTCCGGCCATGCTCTGAAACCGCGCAGCCAGCGATTCGGCCGACGACAGCGCCGCCTGGCGCGCCGGAATCGACGAAGGGTTGGAGGACATCTCCTGCACGCCGCTGAAAAAGTTCTGCAAGGCAGGCGACAAGCCGGAGGCGGGGTTGGCCAGCATGTTGTCGACCTGCTTGATCTGGGCGTAATAGCTGTCGAGTCCGCTTTTGGTGGCCTGCGTGGTACGCACCTGGCTGCCGAGGAATTCGCTGTAAATGCGCTTGACCGTGGAAATCTCGGTGCCCTGCCCCATGAAGCCAAAACCGTAATTCTGCGGCTGGGCCGCGCCCTGCACCACGACCTGGCGGCTGTAACCCGGCGTTGCGGCGTTGGCGATATTGTGGCCGGTCGTGCTGAGTCCTACCTGCGCGGCTGCAAGTGCGCTCTGGCCGATGCTGAGTATGCTGGTTGCCATAATATCGATACGCGCCGGTCAGGATTGGTGGGAATGAATGCTATTGGGGTAGGAATCGGCAGATTCTCCGGTTTCTTGAATCAGGTGGCTTCGACCAGGCGAATCACGCTCATCAGTTTCTGGGCGTACTTCGGGTCGGTGGCATAGCCGGCCTGCTGCAGGCCCTGGGCAAAGCCGGCCGCATCGTGCCCCTGCGCGAGCACGTTCTGGTAGCGCGCGTTGTTTTGCAGCAGCTTGGCGTAGTCGCGGAAGGAGTCGGCGTAGGAGTCGTAGGCGCGGAACGTGTCCACCAGCTTCTGCGGCTTGCCGTTGACGTATTCGGTGGTGACGATGTCGACCGTTTTGCCTTTCCAGCTGGCGCCGGCCTTGATGCCGAACAGGTTATGGCTGTTCTGGCCGTCGGCGCCGCGGATTTCAGCCTTGCCCCAGCCGGACTCGAGCGCCGCCTGCCCCAGCATGAAGCGGGCGGGAATGCCGGTGGCAGCGCTCGCCGCCTGGGCGTGCGGCAGCAGGCGCTGCACAAAAGCCTCGACGTGCGCCGGGGCATCCCCGCCACGAACAGGGGCTGCCGATGGCGGCTGCGCCGTCGCCTGGCCCGGTGCATACGACTCCACACGCGCTTTAGCGCGTAGTGGATTTGAGTCCCCTTGCGGGGCGTTCAAAGGAAAGGCCTGCGTAGCGTCCTCGCCCGGCGGCGGCACATTCAGCGCGCTGGAGAGCTGGCGCACCATCACCTCGGCCAGGCCGATGCCGCGGCTGGCCATACGCTGCGTCAGCTGCTGGTCGAGCATGGAGGTGTACATGCGGGTCTGTTCGCTGTCGAACATGCCGTCCTGCGGCGTGGCCTCGCGCATGCTTTTCATCAGCATGTTCATGAACACCGCCTCGAACTGCTGCGCCGCCTGCTTCAGCGCCTCAGGCGAAGCGTTCTTGGCATCGAGCCTGAGCTGATTGACGCCCTGGACATCGAGCGCGAATTTCGACGAGAGATCGGCGCTGCCCATCATGTCGGCATCCCAACCATTAACCCCAGAGGCACAGAGATATGTCCCGCAGGGACGGTATCCCTTGGGACACAGAGGTTTTTTGTGCGGTGCTTGTGCATGCCTTCAACGACGACAATAGAAATGGTTTTCTCTGTGCCTCTGTGCCTCTGTGGTGAGCGGTTTTCATCCCTGTTCATCAAATCACCTCCAGCTCGGCACGCAACGCGCCCGACGCTTTCAGGGCCTGCAGGATCGCCAGCAGGTCCTGCGGGGTGGCGCCGATGGAATTGAGCGCCTTTACCACGTCGGAGAGCGACGCGCTGCCCCGGAGCAGCATGACTTCGCCCGGCTGCTGGCGGATTTCGATCTGCGACTGCGCGGCGACCACCGTCTCTCCCCGGGCAAACGGCCGCGGCTGGACGATCACCGGTTCGGTGCTGATGACCACCGACAGGTTGCCGTGCGACACCGCGCTGGGGTCGAGCATGACGGCCCGGTTCATCACCACCGAGCCGGTGCGCGCGTTGATGATGACCAGGGCCCGCGCCTGCGCGGGGCTGATCTCGAGGCTTTCGATCGCGCCCAGAAAAGCCACCCGCTCGCTGTCGCCGACCGGCGTTCTCACCTGGATCACGCGGCCGTTGAGGGCGCGCGCGGTGTCCTGGCCGAAGCGTGTGTTCACCGCGTCGACCACCCGGCTGGCAGTGGTGAAATCGCTTTGCCGCAATTCCAGATTGATGCTGCCGGATTCGCCCAGTGCGCTGGCGATGCTGCGCTCCACCGTCGCGCCGGCGGGGATGCGGCCGACGCTCAGATGGTTGATCTGCACCTGGCTGCCGTTGGCCGACGCGCCGGCGCCGCCGACCACCAGGTTGCCCTGCGCCATGGCGTAGATCTGCCCGTCGGCGCCTTTCAGCGGGGCCATCACCAGGGTGCCGCCGCGCAGGCTCTTGGCATTGCCGATCGACGACACCGTGATGTCGATGGTCTGCCCGGCCTGGGCGAACGGCGGCAGTTCGGCCGTCACCATCACTGCGGCGACGTTCTTCAGTTGCATGTTGACGCCTGTTGGCAGGTTGACGCCCATTTGCGTCAGCATGCTGGTGACGCTCTGCACCGTGAACGGCGTCTGCGTGGTCTGGTCGCCGCTGCCGTCCAGGCCCACCACCAGGCCGTAGCCCACCAGCTGGTTGATGCGCACGCCCTGGATGGCGGCGATGTCCTTGATGCGCTCGGCATGCGCCATGCCGGAGAGCAACAGCGCGGCCAGCATGAACAGACGGGGAACGGTCATGGTATCCACCATTTATCCTGAAAAATTGAACCACAGAGGCACAGAGGCACAGAGAAAAACAAATGGATTGCTTCGCCTGCCTGCGTCACCCATCGGGCGATTGCAAGCGCAACGACACCCCATCGTTTTTTCAATCATCTCTGTGCCTCCGTGTCTCTGTGGTGAAGGGTTCGGTTTTATAAAGGAATGAAACTCAGGAAAAAGCGCCCCAGCCAGCCCATCACCTCGGCCGAGTCGAACTTGGCGCTGGTGCGGTATTCGATGCGCGCGTCCGCCACCTTGGCCGACGACACGGTGTTGCCTGCCTGGATGGTGTCGGGCTGCACCACGCCCGACAGGCGGATGTATTCGGTGCCCTTGTCGAGCGCGATCTGTTTTTCGCCGGCGACGATCAGGTTGCCGTTGGGCAGCACCTCGACCACGGTGACGGTGACATTGCCGCTGAAGGTATTGCTGGAATTGAGCGCCGACTTGTCAGCGTACTGGCTCGACGACTCGGCGTTCACGCCCAGCTTCTGCAGCGAGCTGAGCGACAGGCCGGCGACGGCGCTGATCGACGAATCGACTTCGCTGTCCTTCGACGCACTGGACGACGCCTGCTTGCCGGCCCGGGTCCGTTCGTTGATGACAATGGTCAGCACGTCGCCGACGTGGCGCGCGCGCCGGTCTTCGAACAGCGGGCGATACGTGGCCGTCTGATAGATGGCGCCGTTGCTGGCCACCTGAATGGGCAGCGTTTGCGGACGCGCGGTGGTCGGCTGCTCGACGATGGACGTCGGCGTGGTGCCGCAAGCGGTCAGTCCCAGCAACCCGGCCAGCAGGACGACTGCGCCCGCAGCCCGCATGGGCGCCCCCGAATAGCCAAAGCCGTGAAGCCTGGACCGGCACGAAATTCGGGGCGAGGGCGCCCCTCCCACAGGTTCGCGCCCTTGTGGGAGGGGCGCCCTCGCCCCGAATGCGGGCGCTGACATGGCGCCGAAACAACCCGGTTCAAGCATCGTATTCATCACAAACCTCAAAGCTGGGTCAGGCGCTGCAACATCTGGTCGGATGTCTGGATGGCCTTGCTGTTGATCTCGTACGCGCGCTGGGTCTGGATCATGTTGACCAGCTCTTCCACCACGTTGACGTTGGAGGTTTCGACGTAGCCCTGATTGAGCAGGCCGGCGCCGTTGCTGCCGGGCGCGTTGGAGCTCGGGGTGCCGGACGCAGCGGTTTCGGCGTAGAGGTTCTCGCCCAGGCTCTGCAGACCGGCCGGGTTGATGAACATCGCCAGCTGCAGGGTGCCGATGGTGGTCGCGTTGGCCGACCCCGGCTGCGTGATCGACACCGTGCCGTCGCGCGCGATGGTCAGGCTTTGCGTATCGGCCGGGATGGTGATGGCAGGCTGCACCGCGTAGCCGCTGGAGGTGACCAGCTGACCGTTGGCGTCGGCCTGGAGCGAGCCGTCGCGGCTGTAGGCCGTGGTGCCGTCGGGCATCAGCACCTGGAAGAAACCGTTGCCCTGGATCGCAACGTCCTTGGCGTTGCCGGTCTGCTGCAGGTTGCCCTGGGTGAAGATGCGCTCGGTGGCCACCGGCTTCACGCCGGTGCCGATCTGCAGGCCGGACGGCAGCTGCGTCTGCTCGGACGACTGCGCGCCGGGCTGGCGGATGGTCTGGTACAGCAGGTCCTCGAACACCGCGCGCGAACGCTTGAAGCCGCTGGTGCTGACGTTGGCGAGGTTGTTGGAAATCACGTCCATCTGCGTCTGCTGCGCATCCAGGCCGGTCTTGGCAATCCATAGTGAGCGAATCATGTCGGCTCCTTATTAATCAAAGCGTTTAAACCACTAACCACAGAGGCACAGAGACACGGAGAAACCCTTCAGGAATCAATATCGACCTGGCCTCTTTTCTGTAGATATCCAGTCTCATTTCCTCTGTGCCTCTGTGTCTCTGTGTCTCTGTGGTGAAAAGGTTTTCAACTCATGCTCAGCAGCTGGGCTGCCTTGCTGTCGTTGTTTTCGGCGTGCTGCAGCAATTTCATCTGCATGTCGAACTGGCGCGCCAGCGAAATCATGTTGACCATTTCATCGACGACGTTGACGTTGGACGACTCCAGCGCGCCGCTGATCACGGTCACGTCGGGATCGGCGCCCGCCGGCGTGCCGTCTTTCAGGCGAAACAAACCATCGTTTCCGCGCACCAGGTCGGCTTGCGGCGGATTCACCAGCTTCATGCGCCCGATCGCGGTCAGGCCGGTGGCGGCAGAGCCGTCGGGCACCACCGAAATCGTGCCGTCCTTGGCCACCGCGATGTTGCGGCCGGGTGGAATCGACAGCGGACCGCCGTCGCCCAGCACCGTGAGGCCGTCGCGCGTCAGCAGCAGTCCGTTCTCGTCCAGCTTCAGGCTGCCGTTGCGGGTATAGCCTTCGCTGCCGTCTGCGGCCTGCACCGCAATCCAGCCGTCGCCCTGCACCGCCACATCGAGCTCGCGCCCGGTGTGCTGGATCGCGCCGCCGCGGAAATCGCTGCCGGTGGTGGAATCGACGACGAAGGCGCGGGTCGGCAGGATCGCGCCCTGCACCGGCACCGCGCGGAACTGGTCGATCTGGCCGCGAAAGCCGGTGGTGGTGGCGTTCGCCAGGTTGTGCGAAACGGTCGCCTGCTGTTCCAGGATGTGCTTCGCGCCTGACATGGCGGTGTAGATGAGACGGTCCATGCGGCCTCCCTGTTAAATCAGTGCTTAACGCAGGTTGACCAGCGTCTGCATCACCGCATCCTGGGCCTTGATGGTCTGCGCATTGGCCTGATACACCCGCTGCGCCGTGATGAGATTGACCAGCTCGGCGGTGAGGTCGACGTTGGAATCCTCCACCGCCGACGACTGCAGCACGCCCAGGCTGCCCGAACTCGGAACGCCAACCAGCGGATTGCCCGAGGTCGATGTCTCGGCCCACATGTTGTTGCCCAACGGCTGCAGGCCGTTGGGGTTGGCGAAGTTGGCCAGCACCACCTGGCCCAGCACCGCCGACTGGCCGTTGGTATAACGACCCAGCACCATGCCGTCGGCGCCGATGCTGAAGCCGGCCAGCCGCCCCGAGGTGTAGCCGTCCTGGTTCAGCGTGTTGACGCTGAACGCGGAGCCGAACTGGGTGGTGCCGGTGAAGTCGATTGGAAACCCGAGAGGGGCCGCACCCGTCGTTAAGGTCTGCGCAGGAATAGTCATCGGCGAACCCGCAATCAAAGCGCCACTGCTGTCAAAGCTCATGGTGGATGGCACGGGAGAAAAAGCTGCGCCGCCATCCAGGGATGCATGCACTTCCCATGTGCTGGCCGCCGTCTTGACGTAATAGGTCTGCAGCGTGTGGGCATTGCCCAGGCTGTCATAGACCGAAACGGCAGTTGAATTATTAAACGTGGTCGGGTCAGTCATGTCGAATGCGTTCGCCGGAACCGCACCGCGGGAATCCAGGTTGAGCACCGCATTCACAGTGCTGGTGACCTGCGGCACCAGGTCGGCGGTGTTGATGCTCAGGGGCGACGGCGCGCCGGTCGACAACACGCCGCTGGCGTTCGCCGTATAGCCGGTCAGCTTGGCGCCGGTCGGATTGACGATGAAGCCCAAGCGGTCGAGCTGGAACTGGCCATTGCGCTGGTAGGTGACTTCGCCGTTGGTGTCCATACGGAAGAAGCCGCCGCCGTTGATCGCCATGTCGAGCGGGTTGTTGGTCGCCGTAATGTTGCCCTGGGTGAACTGCTGGGACACCTGCGCCACCTTGGTGCCGATGCCGACATTGGCGCCGCCGGCGCCGGTGAGCGAGTTGGCATAGACGTCGGCGAACTGCGCCTGCGACTGCTTGAACCCGACGGTGCCGGAGTTGGCGACGTTGTTGCCGATGACATCCAGATTCTTTGCTGCGGCATTGAGGCCGCTCAAGCCTTGCTGAAAACTCATGTTCTGCTCCTTGTGTTGATTGCGACGGGTCTAGTGACGCTGCCTTGCTCAGAAAATCTGCCGGATCTCGGCATAACTCACGCGGTCGTTGCCCAGCAGGTTGAGCTGAACGCCCGTACTGCCCTGCGAGACGCTGTTGACCAGATTCAGATGCAGGGCGGTGCTGCTGAGCGGCTGGCCACCCTGGACTGCTTCAATTTTGAATGTGTACCGAGCATCCGGTGCGATATCGCCCGTTCCGGTGAGCCCATCCCAGGCAAACAGGTTGACTCCGCCTTCGCGCGGCCCGAGGTTGACGCTGCGCACCAGGCTGCCGCCGGCGTCGAAAATATCGACCTTCACCGCGTCGGCCGGGCGCGACAGTTCGAATCCGATGATGTCCTCGAGCTCGGCCGGACGAATGCTGTCGCCCGGCACCAGCACGGCGCGCCCGATCAGGTTGGCCGCCTGCCCCATCTGGTTGGCGCCCATGCTTGCAGCAAGCGCCTCCAGGGTGGCGTTCATGTTCTCGATGCCCTGCACCGTGGAAAGCTGGGCCATCTGGCTGGTCACTTCGGCGTTGTCCAGCGGATTGAGCGGATCCTGGTTCTTCATCTGCGCCACCAGCAGGGTCAGAAAGCGGTCTTCGGTTTCCTTGACGGTGCTGCTGGTCGCTGCGGTCGCGCCGGCGCCGAACAGGCTGCTGACACTGCTTGTATCTTGTACCGTACTCATGGCTTATCCTCGTTATCGTTCAGGCCGATCACTGGCCCAGGTTCAGGGTCTTGAGCAGCAGGGTTTTGGTGGTATTCATCATTTCCACGTTGGACTGATACGAACGCGAGGCGGAAATCATGTTGACCATCTCCTCGACGACATTGACGTTGGGCATGGTGACGTAGCCCTTGTCGTCGGCGAGCGGATTCTTCGGGTCGTACACCAGCTTCATCGGCGACGGATCGTCGATCACCGCCGCCACGTTGACGCCGGTCGCGCCGTTGGTGCCCACCGGGGTGGCGGCAAACACCACCTGTTTGGCCCGGTAGGCTTCGCCGTTGGCGCTGACGGCGCTGTCGGCGTTGGCCAGGTTGCTGGCGACGGCATTCAAGCGCTGCGACTGGGCGTTCATGGCCGATCCGGCCACGCTGAAAATATCGAATAAAGACATGCGCTAGACTCCTTATCCCTTAATGACGGACAGTAGACCCTTGATCTGCGAGCTGAGCCGGTTCAGGTTGAATTCATAATGAATAGCGTTGTTGGCAAACGCGGCGCGCTCGGCGTCCATGTCCACCGTGTTGCCGTCGACACTGCCCTGCGCCGGGGTGCGGTACAGCAGCCCGGCGTCGGCGCCGAGGCCGGGCTTGCCCGCCAGGTGCCCCGCTGCCGTGGTGGCCAGCGTCGTTCCACCCGCCGCGGGCGCGCCCTTGAGCGCGCCCTGCAGGGCGGACTTGAAATCCAGGTCGCGCGCCTTGTAATTGGGCGTGTCGGCGTTGGCGATATTGGACGCCAGCACCTGCTGGCGCTGGTCGCGAACGCGCAGCGCCTGGGTGTGGAAGTTCAGCATGTCATCCAGCCGGTTCAGCATGGTCGTCACCTCGTTTCTTTGCTGTGTGTGCCGCAAAGCCTTTTTGCGATGACTGCATCCTAGACATGCCCCTGTCCATCCAATCGCACGATAAGCGGCAAAAAGCCCGCCCATTTCGCCGCTTAAGATGGCGCGCCGCTTCCTACAATGGCGCAGAGAGAAGCCGAGTCGAGGAGTCGCAGATGGCAGCAGGTGCACCCCATACAGGTAGACACGCCCCTGGAATATGGCTGGCCGCCGCGTGCCTGTGCGTGACGGCTGCCGTCCACGCGGCGGATATTCAAGACCCGGCCGCGCTGCAGGCGCACGCCGAGCGCTTCCTGAAAACGCAAACCGGTGGCCTGCCCGGCAAGGTGTCGATTCAGGTCAAGCCGCCGCGCAGTTCGCTACCGGCCTGCGCGGCGCTCGACGCCTTTCAGCCGGCGGGCAGCCGCAGCACCGGCAGGATCAGCGTGGGCGTGCGCTGCCTGGCGCCGACCCCATGGACGGTTTACCTGTCCGCCCAGGTGCGGGTGATCGGAAATTATGTCGTGACCCGCCAGCCGCTGCCCGCCAACCACGTGCTGAGCGCGGCCGACATCACCCTGCGCGAGGGCGACCTCGGCAGCCTGCCCGCCGACGTCATCACCGATGCCGATGCAATGCTGGGGTATCGCGCGGTTTCCGGGCTGGCGGCCGGCGCGCCGCTGCGCAATGCGCTGCTGCGCCCGCCGCTGGTGGTGCAGCAGGGGCAGACCACCCGCCTGGTGATGAACGGCCCGGGCTTTTCCGTCCAGAGCGAAGGCCAGGCGCTGGCCAATGCCAGCCGCGGCGACCGGGTGCGGGTGAAAACCCGCTCCGGTCAGGTGGTCAGCGGCGTGGCGCAGGACGGCCAGCAGGTGGTGGTCAGCTTTTGATTCGACCGCCCGGCTTCAGTAAATTTGCAAATTGACGTTACTGACATAGTTTGAAAAACGTCAGCCCGTTCTGCCGACCCGACCCAGGAACCCGCCATGAAAATTGATCCCGGACAGAAGCCCGTTACACTGCCGGCCGCCGTCGAAAACCGCCCCGCCCAGCCGCAGGCAAACAAGCATGCCGACACCGAGCAGACCGATGTCAGCCTGAGCCAGCGTGCAGTCGAACTCAAGCAACTGGAAACCCGGCTTGCGGCGATTCCGGTCATCGACCGGGCGCGGGTGGACAGCATCAAGGAAGCCATCGCCAGCGGCCAGTACACCATCAACACCGAAAACATCGCCGACGGCCTGATCGACTCGGTGAAGGAGATGCTCCGTGTCGCCCAATAAACCGTCGCACGACAGCCCGTCCCTGCTGGCCAGGCTGAAGGTGGAAAACGCCGCGTGGCAGGCATTGCTGCAGCTGCTGCAGGATGAGGAACAGGCGTTGATCGAAGGCGCCGCCGACCGCCTGGCGGGGTTGAACACCGCCAAGCTGAACCAGCTGCAGACCGTGAGCGACCATGCGCGCAGCCGGCTTGCCGATCTGCAGGCTGCCGGCCACACGCCCGATCACGCCGGCATGGACGCCTGGCTGGCGCAGCTTGGCCAGCCCGAAGCGCGCACCCGCTGGCAACAGCTGCGCGACATGGAACAGGACGTGCAGGCGATGAACCAGCGCATCGGCGCGCTGATCGAGCTGCGCCTGGCCTCCACCCGGCAAGCGCTCAACGTGCTGGTCCAAAGCGCAAGCAGCCAGGGCGGCCTGTACGACCAGGCCGGCCAGTCGGTCGCCGCCCACAAGGGCAAACCGCTCACCGCCGCCTGATTATTAAACCTGGAAACCGCAGTTGAACCACAGAGGCACAGAGAGCACAGAGGAAAGACGACACCTTGCATGTGTCAGTGTGCCCACCCGATGGGTGAAGGCTGGTTAATCGACAACCCATTGATTTCATGCCGTTCTCCGTGCCTCTGTGTCTCTGTGGTGGGGTTTTCAGGTTAAACGGTCTGAACGGGTTTATAGGCTTGCTTTCGGCCCGGGGGCGGGCCTCCCACAACAACGCTCGGCGCCCTCTCCGCGAATTCGCACCCTCCCATCTTCACGGCTTCGGGCCGGGGCGGCCCTCCTGCCACTCCCCGTGGGCTTCAACTTTCATGTGGCCGGATCGGGGCGCGTAAAACGCTGCGGGCCAATCGCCCGCATCAGTTCGGCCTCCAGCGGCAAGGGCTGCTGCGTCATCAGGTCGGCCAGCGCCTCGCCCAGCAAGCCCGCCCACACCACGCCGCGCGAGGCATAGCCCGCCGCCACATACAATCCCGCCTGCCCGCCGACCGCCCCCACCATCGGCAGGCGATCCGGCAGCGTCGCGCGCAGCGAAGCGCGGCCGCTGATGGCTTCGACCACCACACGTTCACCCGCTCCCGGCAGGATCGCTTCCAGCCGCGCCAGATTGGCACGATCGCTTGCCGTGCGCGGCGTGGTGTCGTCGTCATCGTGCTCGTAGGTTGCGCCGACCAGAAGTCGGCCCCCGCCCGGCGCCACATAGCCTTCGCGCGCAATCACCCGCTGGATCTGCGGCAGGCAGCCGGGCGGCAACTGCGTGAGCTGCCCGCGCACGGTACTGAGCGGCCAGCGTTGATCCGGGACCAGATCAAGCGCGTCGCGCGCGTTCGCCAGCACCACGGCATCGGCATCGGCCAGCACCGCGCCGTCGCGGTCCAGCACCTGCCAGCCGCTTGCAGCGGGCCGCACGCGCGCGACGGCGCAACCGGTCCTGAGCGCGATCGCCGGATGGTCGAGCCAGGCGCGGCACAGGCTCCCCGGCACCAACCAGCCCGCTGTCGGGTAAAACACGCCGGGCGACGCGACCGGCCAGTTGGCCAGCTCGCGCGCCTCGGCCTGGTCCACCCAGCGCGCGAAAGCGGCAGGCGGCGCGGTGGCGGCCAGCGCCTGCTGCTGCTTCGTTGCGGCGTCCATGTCCCTGGCCAGATGCAGCACGCCGCAGCGCGACCATTCGATCCCGTCCAGCACCGCCCAGGCGCGCAGGTCATGCAGGAAGGCCGCGCGGGTGAGGCGGCTGGCGCGGTTGTCGTCGCGCGAGATCACCGGTCGAAACACCGCCACCGGATTGCCCGAGGCGGCCTGCGCCGGCGAATCGGCGCGTTCCAGCACGGTGACCGCAACGCCGCGTTGCGCCAGCGCGTGCGCGGTGGCCGCCCCCGCCACGCCGGCACCGATGACGACGACATGCTGCGGCACCGCGGATTCAACCCGCTGGAATCGGCCCGCATGGCGCGCGCTCAGACAATGCCGCTTGCGGCCAAAGCCCGCGCGTTTTTCGCAGGCAAAGCCCGCCTGCGTCAGGCCCTGCCGCACCGCTGCCGCCACTGTGTAGCTCGCGGCGACCGCGCCGGGGCGGGCCAGCTTCGCCAGCGCATCGAACAGGCGTGGCTGCCACAAATCGGCGTTGCGGTCGGGCGCAAAGCCGTCCAGATAGAAAGCATCCACCCCGGCCTGCACCTGCGGCAGACAGTCGTGCGCGTCACCCAGCATCAGGGTCAACTGCATCCGGCCGCCGTCGAGCGCGATGCGATGGAAGCCCGGTGTCAGCGTCGGCCAGTTGGCCAGGAGTTCATCGGAGCGCGCGCTGAACTCCGGCCACTGCGCATGCAGGCGCGCCAGGTCGTCGGCGCAAAACGGATGCTTCTCGACCGAGAGAAAATGCAGCCGCGCCGGGCGTTGCGGGTCGTCGCGCCATGCCGCCCAGGTCGTCAGGAAATTCAGTCCGGTGCCGAAACCGGTTTCCAGCACCACGAAGCTGTCGCGTCCGGCCCATCTGTGCGGCAGGTCGCAGCCGTGCAGGAACACATGGCGCGCCTGCCCCGCGCCGCCGTCGGCGGAATGGTAGATGTCGCCGTAAGCGGCGAAAAACGGCACGCCGTCCTTGAATTCCAGGGGCGCGGGGACGATGGTTCTCGGCATGGGGCAATGTTACCTTGGCCGCATCCCTTCCGCTTCTTGCCCCCGATGAAGCCCCCAGAACGATTGGCAGGGTATCGTGAGGCTGACCGGTTCGGTGCAGGACGACGCCGCGAAGCAACGCGATCGGAATGATCGCTTGGCAAGGCTCCGCTAACTGCCACCGCTGAAACGGAAACAACCACGCACCGGCGTCTCACCGCGATCCCGATGCTTCAGAATTCTTCCCATTCGCTGTTGCCGCCGCCGGCAACAGCAGGTTTGTTCCTGGGCGCGATCGCCCTGGCCGATGCGCCGCTGTGTCTCGGCAAGGCGGCCGAGGCAGCCTGCCGGACAGGAGACGCCGACCGACCGCCATAGGACGTCCCCTCCAGCTTGAACACGCTCACCGCCTCGGTCAGCTTGCCGGCCTGGTCCCGCAGACTCTCGGCGGCGGCGGCCGCCTCTTCCACCAGGGCGGCGTTCTGCTGGGTCACCTGATCCATCTGGGCGATGGCCTGATTGACCTGCTCGATGCCGGCGCTCTGTTCCTGGCTGGACTCGGCGGTCCCCTTGATAATGTCCGCCACCAGCTGCACCGACGTCACGATGTCGTCCATCGCTTCGCCCGCTTCGTCCACCAGCTTTCGACCCGCCTCGACCTGCTCCACCGAATCGGTGATCAGGGTCTTGATTTCCTTGGCCGCGCTCGCGCTGCGCTGCGCCAGGTTGCGCACTTCGGAGGCGACGACGGCAAAGCCGCGTCCCTGTTCGCCGGCGCGCGCGGCTTCGACCGCGGCGTTCAGCGCAAGGATGTTGGTCTGGAAGGCGATGCTGTCGATGACGCCGATGATGTCGGAAATCTTGCGCGAGCTGTCCTTGATCGAGCCCATGGTCTGGATCACTTTCCCTACCACCTCACCGCCACTAACCGCAATGTCGGCGGTCGACAGCACCAGCTTGCTGGCATGATGGGCGTTCTCGGCGTTCTGCTTGACGGTGCTGGTGAGCTCTTCCATCGAACTGGCGGTCTCTTCCAGGCTCGACGCCTGCTCTTCGGTGCGCGACGACAGGTCGAGGTTGCCGGCGGCAATCTGGCTCGACGCAGTGGCGACGGTGTCGGTGCCGGTGCGCACCTGGCCGACCACCCGCACCAGGCTGTCGTTCATGTCTTTCAGCGCCTGCATCAACTGGCCGATTTCATCCGTCGAATGGACGTCGATGTTCTGCGTCAGATCGCCTTCGGCAACGGCACGCGCCAGCTTCACCGCCTCGTCCAGCGGACGCACGATGGCACGAATCAGGGAAAAACTCAGCCATGCCGCCAGGGCCAGGCCAACGGTGACCGCAACGATGGCAAAGTTGCGAATGCCTACGCTGCGGTCATGTGCCTGGTTGAATTCCTGCTTGGCGACCGCGCCCTGCAACTCGATCAGCTTGAACAGGGTTTCACGCGCGGCGGCAAATTTCGGGCCGGCATCTGTTAAGGTATTTTTCATTGCCGCTTCAAGGTCTCCTTCCATCGCATGCGTCAGGGTGACGTTGCGCGATGTCTGATAGGTTTTCCACTGGGATGTGAACGCTTCCGCCAGTTGTTTTTCTTCCGGGATGAGCGGGGTGCCCATGTATTTTGCCCAGAGCTTGTCGACATCCGTATCCAGCAAGAGCGTGGCTGCATTTGCGTTTTTTGCTGCATCCGGCGCGGTGGCGCTGGCAGCGACCACGGCATGGGTGCGAATACGGTTGACCATATCGATGATGAGTCCCATATCCATCAGCGGAACCGTGCGGTCCTCGTAAATGGTTTCGATCCCCTTCCCGTTTTCACTGATCCCATACAAGCCGATGGCTGCGCCCCCCAGCAGCATGACGGACATAAAGGACATGATGAAGACCAAACGTGCCTTGATGCTCAGGTTCTTAAACATTTAAAACTCCCAGTTTCTTCGGATAGTCAGTATTAAATTTCGGCGATCGGTCAGGCTGCGATTTTTTCGATCAGACCCATTTCGCTGCTGGACATGAGCTTGTCGATATCCACCAGAATCAGCATGCGCTCGTTGAGCGTGCCAAGGCCGATGAGGTAATCGCTGTCGAAGCTTGTTCCCATTTCCGGAGCGGGCCTTATCTGGTCGGGGGACAGCGTGGTGACGTCGGAGACGCTGTCCACCACCATGCCCATCACCCGGCCGGCAATGTTCAGAATGATCACCACGGTGAACTGGTCGTAGGTGGGGGTGCCCAGACTGAACTTGATGCGCATGTCGACGACCGGCACGATGATGCCGCGCAGGTTGACCACGCCCTTGATGAAGTCGGGCGCGTTGGCAATCCGCGTGACCGGCTCGTAACCGCGAATCTCCTGCACCCGCAGGATGTCGATGCCGTACTCTTCCTGGCCCAGGGTGAAGGCCAGGAATTCCTTTCCGGCGACTTCCCTGGCTCCCCGCAGGGTGGGCGACAGGCTTGTGATGTCAGTCATGCTCACTTCCTTGTGTCGTTAATCTGGAATGGCGTGTAATTTCCCGATCTGTTCAGACGGCATCGGGCGCCCCAGCAGGAAACCCTGCACCTCGTTGCAATGGTGCAGCTTGAGAAAGTCGAGCTGCTCCTCGGTCTCCACGCCCTCCGCGATGACACCCAGCCCCATGCTGTGGGCCATGGCGATGATCGCGATCACGATGGCGGCGTCGTTCGGATCGTCCGCGATGCCATCCACGAACGATTTGTCGATCTTCAGGCTGTCCACGGGAAAACGTTTCAGGTAGCTCAGCGAGGAATAGCCCGTGCCGAAATCGTCGATGGAGATCTGCACGCCCAGCGCCTTGAGTTTTTTCAGCGTCAGCACGGTTTCTTCGGCGTGATGCATGGCGAGGCTCTCGGTCAGCTCCAGTTCGAGGCAATCGGGCGGAAAACCCGTGTCGGACAGGATGGTGCCCACCGTTTCGCAGAAATCGGCCCGGCCAAACTGCCGCGCGGAGATGTTCACGGCGACACGGAGCAATCCAGCGCCGCTTCGCCCCCAGGCACATCCCTGCGCACATGCTGTGCGCAGCACCCATTCGCCGATCGGCACGATCAGTCCGGTTTCTTCCGCCAGGGGAATGAAATCCAGGGGCGAAACCAGGCCGACATCCGGACGTTGCCAGCGCAGCAGGGCTTCCACCCCGGTGAGCCGCCCGCTGCCCAGATCGAACTGGGGCTGGTAGAACAGCAGGAATTCCTCCTGTTCCAGCGCATGGTGCAGGTGGCGCTCCAGTTCCAGGCGCTTGATCGAGTGGCTTTCCATGCTGGACATGAAGAACCGCGCCACCCCGCGCCCGTCCGACTTGGCGTGGTACATCGCGGTGTCGGAGTTCTTCAGCAGGCGTCCCGGATGATCGCCATCCTCGGGATAGATGCTGATGCCGATGCTGGCGGAAATGTAGAGTTCATGTTCGCCGATGCCGAAAGGCAATTTCATGGCCGAGAGGATCTTGTCGGCCACCAGGCCGACTCCCTCGCGGGTGTCGAAATGCTGCAGCAGGATGGTGAATTCGTCGCCGCTGATGCGGGATAGGGTGTCTTCCTCACGCAAACTGCCTTGCATCCTGCGTGCAACGGCCCGCAGCAATTCATCGCCCATTGCATGGCCGAACGTGTCGTTGACGTACTTGAAATGATCGAGATCGATGAACAGAACGGCGATCGGCCGACTGCTGCGCTTGGCTTGCGCCAGGGCCACCAGCAGCCGGTCGTTGAACAGGTCGCGGTTGGGCAGGCCGGTCAGCCCGTCGTAGTGGGCCATGTAATCCAGGCGCCGTTCCGCCTCTTTCTGCGCGGAAATGTCGATGAAGATGCTGATGAAATTGCCGATTGCGCCGCGCTCGTCGCGAATGGCGGAAATGCTGAGCAATTCCGGGTACACCTCGCCATTCTTGCGCCGGTTATAGATTTCTCCCTGCCATCGGCCGTCTTGCATGATGCTGCGCCATAGTTCGGCATAAAACGCCCGATCGTGCCGGTCGGACTGGAAGATGCGCGGGTTGCGTCCCAGCAGTTCGTCGGCGGAATACCCGGTGATACGCGCCACAGCCGCATTCGCTTTCAGGATCGTGCCCTGCGAATCGGTAATGACGATGGCGTCCAGCGAACTGTCGAACACGGCGGCTGCGAGCTTGAGTTCCCCGATGGTCGTCACCAGATTGCCGGTCATGTCCTTCAGCGCGGCAAGCAGATGGCCGGCTTCGTCGGTGCTGGTGACTTCGATCTTCGAGGTCAGGTCGCCGGCGGCCACGTGTTGCGCCACTTGTACCGCCTGTCCGATTGAACGCGTCGTGGTACGCGCGGTCAGCACGATGACCCACAGTGCAAAAGCGCCCGGCACACCGCCTCCCACCACCACCAGCCACAACGCGCGCTGTTCGGCGGCAACGCGATCGGACAGGGCGCTGTCCAGCACCTTGAACGCGGTGGCCATCAGGTCGAACTGGGGGTCGATGGCCCGGGTCATTGTCGCGAAGTAGTCCGCGCCCGGCAGGCCAAGCACCTCGGCGCGAACGATCTGCGCGTCGGTGAGCTTGAGCACCGCTTCGGCCGCAGCCACCGCGCTCGCCACGGGCTGGTCCAGCGTCCGCCGCAGCGCGGGCTCGGCATCCATGGCTTTATCGAAGGCAGCGCGCGCATTGCGAAGATGCTGCTCTGCCGTGGCGCCGATCGCCGAGATGCGCACACGCTCTTCCGGCATGGCCTCGCCCCGGGCCAGCAGCGTGGCGCCGACCACGCGCATCTGGCCCAGGCTTTCGGTCAGCAGGGGCAAGTGGCCGAGCACCGACGAGATCATGTAGTAGGTACCGGCCTCGGAGTCGAGGGGCAGCGTCGAGCTGTCGACGATGTCATTGAGCAACGCGAGCTGCTTGGCGATCAATGCGGTATGCCGCGCAAAACTCTGCTGCCCGTCGATCGATTTTCCACCGATCGCGTCGGCCACGACCTGCCATTCGCGCTGGATCGCGGCCAGGCGCTCGTCGAATCCGGGATCGGCCAGGCCCGCCACCGACTGCTGCGCCCTGGCCATGGCCTGCTCCACTTTGGCCTGTTTGGCCTGGCGCGCCGCCTGGGCGCCGTCATTGCCGACCAGCACCGTGGCCGACTGGCCGCGGTGCTGCTGCGTGAGCTTGATCAGCGTGAGCATGTGGCCTCCACCAGCTGCTCCGGTTCGCTTTCCTTGGTCAGGTAACCCGCCGCACCCGCGCGCAACATCCTGACGGCGTATTGGTCTTCCGGGTAGACGCTGAGGATCAGCACCGGCAGTTGCGGACTTATTTGTCTGACCCGCTTGAGCACTTCCAGTCCGCTTCTGTCGGGCATGGATATACAAGCAGCATGACGTCGCCGCGCCCGGCCCCCCTTGCCAATTCGATGGCATCCTGTGCGTTGCCCGCCTCTCCGGCCACTTCCAGATCGGATTCGTCGGCGATGATCTGCTTCAACCCGGCGCGGAATATGGCGTGATCGTCAACGATCAGGACGCGGACCATTGCCCGGCTCCGGACGGTGCATTCCCCCGGGGCATGTGCAACACGACCGTGGCGCCCTGCCCGGGCTGGCTGTACACATCCAGCTTTCCGCCAAAATGCTGTGCGCGCTCGATCATGCCGAGCATGCCATGGGTGCAGGCAGAAGTTTTTTCGGCGATGCCGATGCCGTTGTCCGATATCGTCAAGATCAGGTCACGCTCGCCCACCTGGACGTCGACCATTGCCCGCGAGGCATGTGCATGCAGCGAGATATTGGTCAGCGTTTCCTGCAGGATGCGGAAAACGGCGGTGGCGCGTTCACTATCCATGTCGAGGTGTTCGTCGCCGGGCATGGCCAGTTCGCATGGGATACCGGCATATTTCGTGAATTGTTTGACCTGCCAGTCGATCGCGGGCAACAAGCCCAGATTGTCCAGAATACTGGGGCGCAGGGCGGTCGACAGTTCGCGTGTGGACAACATTGCTTCCTTGATCAAACGGGCTATTTCGGTAGTTTTTTCGTGCAGATCCGGATCGTGTTCAAGGCGCCGCGAAAGCCAGCGCACGCTGAGCTTGAGCGCGGCCAGCAGGCTGCCGAACTGGTCGTGGATCTCGCGCGAGATACGGGCGCGTTCTTCCTCTCTCGCCGATTGCAGATGGCCGGACAACTGTTTTTGCGCCTCTTCGACGCGTTTGCAGTCGGTGATGTCGTAAAGCACTGAACGGCTCTTCAGGAATTTGCCGTGTTTGTCCAGAATGGCGCTGGCGCTCACCACGACGGGGAAGGTGTAACCGTCCCGGCGGGCCAGTTCGACCTCCAGGTCTTCGACGTGCCCGGTCTGCTTGAAAACGGAAAAACTCCGGTCGAAGACTTCGCGGCTTCCGGGCGAGAGAATGTCGGTGAACTTCATTTTGCCGACGACTTCGTCCCGGGCGTAGCCCAGCCAGCGCAGCAGGGTCTCGTTGATGCGCAGGAAGGTGCCGTCCGGGCTGAGCGAATGGTAACCGCAGGGCGCATTGTCATAGAGGTCCTGCACTTCCAGTGTGTACTTGGCCAGCGTGGCCTCGCTCTTCTTGCGCTCGGTGACATCGTAATGTATCCCGACGTAGTGCGTCAGCAGGTCATGCCCGTCGCACACCGGCGAGATGTAAATCTCGTTCCAGAACATGCTGCCGTCCTTGCGGTAGTTGCGCAGCACGGAATAGCCGTCAAGACGGTGGCGCAACGCGTGGCGCAGCGCATCGAGCCCCGTTTGCTCGCGGTCATTTCCCTGCAGAAAGCGGCAGTTCCGGCCACGCAGTTCCTCCATGGAATATCCGGTCATGTACAGGAATGCCGAATTGGCATAGATGATGCCGTAATCGCTGTCGGCAAGCCCGGTGATGATGATGCCGTTGTTGCTGGACTCGATCGCGCTCCACATCAGATGCTGTTCGCTTTCCGCCTTGCGGCGGTCGCTCACGTCCTGCGCTGCGCCGTAGATGCGCACCACCTTGCCCCGGCTCCAGTCCCGCACCGGCATGGCATGGTCGCGTAGCCAGCGGATTTCCCCGTTACGGGCCAGGATGCGGTATTCGCACGTATCCTGCTGACCGGCGCGCAGCTTATCCAGCCAACGGCTCTTCCGGTAAATCCTACGGAAGAAATGGGATGACCGGCACCCCTGAAATGCTGTATCTACACGGTTTTCTAACGACGCGAGCAGGTACGGCATATGGGGGCGGTCATCCCGGCGAAGATTTTGGGGCTTGAGGGGCAAGTGATCAAGAAGGTTTTGTTTGACGAAGAGGCCGGGCGGGTGCGGGTCGTGTGCGATCGCGACCGCCGTCGCCGGCCGGTGGATCACCGCACCGGCCGAACCGGCTCCGT
>Ga0208244_100664_pt1 | contig 28308 bp, 21 predicted proteins | sample SubbioCR12Aug_5A_FD_184828 | JGI IMG/M metagenome (GOLD analysis project Ga0208244, IMG submission 184828) | Serpentinite rock and fluid subsurface biosphere microbial communities from McLaughlin Reserve, California, USA - CR12Aug_5A (SPAdes) | ecosystem: Environmental > Terrestrial > Deep...
GCCTTCGCCGCCCTCGACACCTGCACACTCTCCGCCAACACCGCCACCGGCCACGGCGGCGCACTCTACGCCTGCGCCGCCACCCGCTGCGCCCTCCGCGACAACACCGCCCTCTTCGGCGGCGCCGCCTTCTCCAGCGCCCTCGCCAACGCCCTCCTCACCCGCAACACCGCCGCCCAGAGCGGCGGCGGCCTCTACAACGGCACCGCCACCAACTGCACCCTCGTCGCCAACACCGCCGCCGACGCGGGCGGCGGCGACGATGATGGCGTCGGGGCGGTGGCGGCGGACGAAGGCGCGGGCGGCGGCTTGGTCGGTGAGGTCGAGCTCGGCGTGGGTGGCGGTGAGGGGGGCGGGGTGGCCGAGGCGGGCGAGCTCGCGGAGGAGGGCGGCGCCGACCATGCCGCGGTGCCCGGCGACGTAGATGTTTCGGGGGAGGCTGCTCATGGGGTGTCCGGGGGTTTGGGGTGGGAGGTGGCGGGCGGGGGTCACTCGGCGTTTTCGAGGGTGCCGCCGTGTTGCTGGATGGCGAGTTCCTGCCGCGCGACGCGGAGGTCGGCCTCGACCATCATGCGGACGAGTTCTTTGAAGCTGACCTTGGGCTCCCAGCCGAGGATTTTCTTGGCTTTGGCGGGATTGCCGAGGAGGAGGTCGACTTCGCTGGGGCGGACGTAGCGGGCGTCGTGCTTGACGAAGGCCTGCCAGTCGAGGTCGAGCAGGCTGAAGGCCTCCTCGCAGAATTCGCGCACGCTGTGGGTCTCGCCGGTGGCGAGGACGTAGTCGCCGGGGGCGTCCTGCTGGACGATGCGCCACATGCCCTCGACGAAGTCGCCGGCGAAGCCCCAGTCGCGTTTGGCCTCGATGTTGCCGAGGTAGAGGGCGTTCTGGAGGCCCATCTTGATGCGGGCGGCGGCCATGGTGATCTTGCGGGTGACGAAGGTGGGGCCGCGGCGGGGGGACTCGTGGTTGAAGAGGATGCCGTTACTGGCGTGCATGTCGTAGGCTTCGCGGTAGTTGATGGTGGCCCAGTAGCCGTAGAGCTTGGCGACGGCGTAGGGGGAACGGGGGTGGAAGGGGGTGGTCTCGGACTGGGGGACTTCTTGGACGAGGCCGTAGAGTTCGGAGGTGGAGGCCTGATAGAAGCGGGCCTTCTTGCCGATGCCGGTCTCGCGCAGGGCCTCCAGGAGGCGGATGGTGCCGAGGGCGACGACGTCGCCGGTGTACTCGGGGATGTCGAAGGAGACGCGCACGTGGCTTTGCGCGCCGAGGTGGTAGACCTCGTCCGGGGCGATCTCGTACATCATCTTGGCGAGGCGGCTGGCGTCGGTGAGGTCGCCGTAATGGAGCAGGAGGCGGGTGCCGATGATGTGCGGGTCTTGGTAGAGGTGGTCGATGCGCTGGGTGTTGAAGCTCGACGAGCGGCGGATCATGCCGTGGACCTCGTAGCCTTTGGCGAGCAGCAGCTCGGCGAGGTAGGAGCCGTCTTGCCCGGTGATGCCTGTGATGAATGCGCGTTTCATGGTGTTTTCTCCGTTGCGTCGCGGTCCGGTTTTGAAGACGGGGGAAGCATAGCACATCCGCAAGCCCCGTCTATTGCGTAAAAGCGAAAAACTTATTTACGTATAAGCGCAGAATGGGGTACGCTGAAGCCATGAGACAGGTGACGGTAGGGGTGCTGTTCGACGCGGACTTCGAGTACGGCGTCGGCGTGCTGGAGGGCGTGCGCGACGAGGCGCGGGGCCGTCCGGAGTGGCGCGTGCTGCCGGTGCCGTACGCGCAGGAGGGGTTCCTGACGCGGCTGGCGCGGACGGGGGCGTTGCAGGCGGTGATCGGGGCGTTCATCAGCGACCGCTGGCTGCGCGACCGGCTGCCGCCGTCGCTGGCGGCGGTCAACGTCGCCAACCTCTCGCACATCGGCAGCGTCAGCTCGGTGGTGCCCGACGACCGCGCGGCGGGGCGGCTGGTGGCGCGGCATTTCTGCGATCTGGGTTACCGGAACGTCGGGGTGGTCTCCGAACGCGCGACCTACGCGGCCGAACTGCGGCGCGAGGGGTTTCTCGGCTTCATGGCGGGGCAGGAGGGCGTGCGCGTGACCGAGCCTGCGGGCGAGGCGGGGTACCGGCACGAGTCCGCGTGGCAGGGGTGGCTGGAGGGGCTGCCCCGCGACACGGCGGTGTTCTGCACGGGCGACCACCTCGCCTGCCGCCTGTGGCAGACGGCCAAGGCGTTGGCGGCAGGCGGGCCACCGCCGTTCGCGGCGCTGGCGGGGGTGGGGGACTCGCTGACCGACCGCGTGGCGTCGGGGCTGGACTTGACCTCCGTGGCGCTGCCCGCGCGAAGGGTGGGGCAACGTGCGGCGGCGCGGGTGGCGGCATTGCTGGCGGGGGAAGGGACGGAGGCGGCGCGCGAGGAGGTGGCGCCTGCGGAGTTGACGGTGAGGGGCTCCACGGCGCGGTTCGCCTCCGGGGACGAGACGGTGGCTCGGGCGCTGGGGGTGGCGCTGCGGACGCTCGCGCAGAATCCGGGCGTGGAGGCGGTGGCGCGGCAGACGGGGGTGTCGCGCCGCACGCTGGAGATGCGGTTCCGGGCGGCGTTCGGGCAGGGCCCGGCGGAGGTGTTCCGGGCGCGGCGGATCGAGGAGGCGCGGCGGCTGCTGGCGGAGACGGATTTGACGACGGCGGAGGTCGCGGCGCGGGTCGGGTGCGCGAGCGTGCAGGCGTTCACGACGCTCTTCCGCGAGGCGTGCGGCATGCCGCCCGCAGGTTACCGCAGGTCGCTTTCACGATCTCGGAAATAATCAATCCCGGCTGTTTCTTTCAGCCTCACGCCCCGTCCGCCGCGACCGCCGCGCGCGCCGCCTTCTTCTCCCCGTGGCGGCGCTTATCGTCCAGCATCCGCGCCTTCTGCCGCCGCGACCGCCTGCGCTTCTGCCGCCGCACCTTCTCCGCCGCCTGCCGCCGCGCCGAAAGCGCCGCGTTCTCGCGCTCAAGAATCTTCTCCGCCAGCTCCCGCCGCGCCAGCCAGCGGTTCATCTCACGCGAACGGCTCTCCCCGCACCTCACCGCCATCCCGCTCGGCCCGTGAAACAGCCGCACCGTCGAGGCCGTCTTGTTCACCTTCTGCCCCCCCGGCCCGGAACCGAGGATGAACGACTCCTCGATGTCCTCCTCGAAGACACTCGCCAGCGCCATCCGCTCTTTGATTTTCTCGACCGTTTCAGGAGAAAGCATAATCGCCGTTCCTAACGCGCCGTTTTTCCGCTATCCTGTCCACCAACGAAAGGAGCCATCCATGCGCGTACTCATCCCTCTCGCCGAAGGCCTCGAAGAACTCGAAGCCGTCACCCTCATCGACGTCCTCCGCCGCGGCGGCCTTGAAGTCGTCTCCGCCGCCATCGGCGCCGAACGCGCCGTCCACGGCTCGCGCGGCGTCACCCTCCTCGCCGACACCCTCTGGGCCGACCTCGGCGCGCGCCCCTTCGATGCCCTCGTCCTGCCCGGCGGAGGCAAAGGCACCGAGAACCTCGCCGCCGACCCGCGCGTCATCGAGACCGTCCAGGCGTTCAACGCCTCCGGCCGCCTCGTCGCCGCCATCTGCGCCGCGCCCATCGTCCTCGCCGCCGCGGGCGTCCTCGCTGGGCGCAAGGCCACCTGCTACCCCACCTGCGCCGACGAACTCGGCGACGCCTACGACCCCGCCGCGCCCGTCATCGCCGACGGCAACATCATCACCAGCCGCGGCCCCGGCACCGCCATGCTCTTCGCCCTCGTCCTCATCCGCCACCTCGTCGGCGAGGAGACCGCCCGCCGCGTCGCCGAGGGCCTGCTCGCCGACTTCTGACCCCCGCCCTCAAATCCTCCTGGGCGTGCCGATCCCGAGGAGCCCCAGCCCCTCGGCCAGCACCTGCGCCGTCATCGCGCAGAGCCGCACGCGGCTGTCGCGCACCGCAGGCTCGGCCTTCAGCACCGGCGAGCGCTGGTAAAAACTGCTGTACGTCTGCGACAGCCCGAACAGGTAGTCCGCCAGCACGCTCGGCTTGTACGCCTCCGCCGCGCGCACCACCGCCGCCGGGAACTGCATCAGCCGCAACGCCAGCTCCTTCTCGATCGGCTCCTCCAGCCGCAGCGCGTTCGCCAGCGGATCCGCGCCCGGCACCTGCGCCGCGTACTTGTCCAGCAGACTGCACACGCGCGCGTAAGCGTATTGCAGGTACGGCCCGGAGTTGCCCTCCAGCGCCAGCGCCTTCTCCCACGTGAACACGATCAGCGTCTGCGGGTCGTGGCTCAGGTCGGCGTACTTGATCGCCCCGATGCCGATCACCGCCGCCAGCGCCCGCTGCTCCTCCTCCGTCATCCCGCCGCTGCCCGACGCCTGGATGATCTCCAGCGCCCGGCGCTCGGCCTCGTCCAGCAGCGCCTCCAGCTTGATGACGTTCCCCTGCCGCGTCGAGAAGGTCCCCTCCGGCAGCCGCATCAGCCCGAACCACACGTGCTCCAGATGCGTCGTGCAGCCCAGCTTCGCGCAGACCGCGAAGAACTGCCGGAAATGCAACTGCTGCCGCTCGTCGGTCACGTACACGATCCGGTCCGGCGCGAACTCCGCCACGCGGCTGCGCACCGTCGCGATGTCCGTCGTCGCGTAGTTGTACCCGCCGTCGCTCTTGCGCACGATGCAGACCGGCATCCCCTCCTCTTCGAGCTTCACCACCAGCGCGCCCTCGCTCTCTACCGCCAGCCCACGCTCCTCCAGCAGCCGCACCGTCTCGGGCAGGATGTCGTTGTAGAAACTCTCGCCGCGCCACAGGTCGAACCCCACCCCCAGACGCGCGTAGACGCGCTCGAACTCGCCCCGGCTGATCGCGATGAACCGCTCCCAGATCGCGCGGTTCTCGGCGTCTCCCCGCTGCAGCTTCACCAGCTCCGCCTTGCAGCCCTCCAGCCACGCGGGGTCTTCCTTCGAGCGGTTGTAGCTCTGCACGTAGACCCGCTCCAGCGCCTCGACCGTCAACGCCTCGCGCTCGGCGTCGCTCAGGAACGCGCGGTAGCCCTGAATCAGCAGGCCGAACTGCGTGCCCCAGTCGCCCAGATGGTTGTCCGCGACCACCCGGTAGCCCAGCGCGCGGTACATGCGGTCGATCGCGTTGCCGATCACCGTCGAGCGGATGTGCCCGATGTGCATCGGCTTCGCCACGTTCGGGCTGGAATAGTCGATCACCACCGTCCTGCCGCGCCCCGCGTCGGGGATGCCGAAACGCGGCGCCGCCGAGAGCGCCGCCACCTGCTCCGCCAGCCACTCCGGGTGCACCGTCAGGTTGATGAACCCCGGCCCGGCGATCTCCGCCTTGGCCAGCATCGGCGGCAGCGGCAGCGCGGCCAGCGCCGCCTCCGCCACCGCGCGCGGCGGCTTGCGCAGCGTCTTGGCCGCCTGCATCGCGTCATTGCACTGGAAATCCCCGAAGCGCGGGTCCGTCGCCGGCTGCACCCGCACGGCAGGCAGCTCCTGCCCCTCGCCGAACGCCGCCCGGAACGCCTGCCTCAGCCACCCCGCCAACTGCTCCTCGCACCTGTTCACCGTCTCGCTCATGTCTAAACCCTTGCCTTGTTGAGAAAAGAGGGGGCGAGTATATCGGATTGTCGCACGGCGGGCAAACCGTCATCCGCCCCGAAGACGGCAAGGCCGCAAGGCCGGATCGCCCGGCACCTTGCGGCCTCACAGTCTTGCAGTCTCGCGGTCTCGCTCCTAGAACCGGAAGACGACCTCCCAGCGCAGGAAGTAGGCCACCGTGTCGGAGGCGTAATAGTCGCCCGGATCGAGGACTTCAGCCGTGACGTGCCCCGAGAGATCGCCGCGCTTGCCGAAAAGGCCCTTGAAGAGCGGGAAGTCGTAGCGCACCATGCCCAGCCACCCGTACAGGTCGCCGCCCTCCGTGCCCGCGGGCACGCCCAGATGATCCTCGACCGCCGCGTACATCGGGCCGATGCTGGCCTTGACCGCGTGGCCGGGCGCGAAGCCGAGACCCGCCTCGATGCTCGGGTAGATCAGGTTCGACCAGTAACCCGCGCCGTAGATGAAGTTGTAGACGTACAGCTCGCTGTGCTGCGGCCAGCGCGCCCACAGCGGATCCCATGCGGTGTCGTTGTCGTTCTGCCCGCGGTTCCGGTCACCGGAAAGGTAGTAGATCGAGCCGGTGAACCAGGGCTTCCACGCATTGTCCAGCACCGGCTTGTAGGTCAGCCCCGCATAGCCCATGTAACCGCGCGCCGACGCGCCGCCGTCCTTCTCGCCCGCCTGCACCGCGCCCTCCAGCTCGGCGGAGAGCGTGTCGGTGAGCTTGGGCATGAGCCGCGCGCCCCACGTGTTCACGATGCGCCCCTGCAGCTTTGAGCCGTCCGGCATCCGCGCCTTGGTCTCGCGCTTGTAGAGGTAGTACAGCTCGAACGGGAGCACGTCGATCTCCTTGGACCGGAAATAAAGTCCGCCACCGTATTCTGCCATGTCCTTGCTGCGCGGGTCGATCGACGTCAGCGGGCGCTCTTTGTAGGACGTGCCGTCCGCCTTCATCGGTTTTCCCCAGCTCAGCTCGGTCTCCGGGCTGTTGTAGATCGCCAGAAGGTCGAGGCTGTTCTTCTCGTCGAACTTCACCGTCGCCTTGATCGCGTCCATGAAGATCGTGCGCGACCCGTCGAACGGCGTGCCGTCGCACAGCACGCGGCCCGCGCCGTATGTCGGCCCCCCCGGCCCGAAGAAGTCCTGCCGCCCGATCCGCAGATCCAGCCAGCCGTCGAAAAGGTTGTAGAGGTCGAGGTAGAGGCTGTCCACCAGCACCTCGTCCGGTGTCCGGTAGTTACGGCTTCCGCGCGGCTGGAAATACTCGCGGAACTCATCCGTCAACCGCAGGTAGAGCTTGAAGTCCTCGTTCTTCACCTGCCCCCACACGCGCGGGCGGATGCGCAGGTAGCTCTGGTTGCCCATCACCCTCGGGTACGCCATCGGCAGGTTGTCGATCATCTCCTGCCGCACGCGCAGGTCAGCCCCCGCGTCCCAGTCGAGCGTGCTCTTCGTCGGCTCCGGAGCCGCCTGCGCCACGCCTTTTACCTCCTGCGACGACGCGGCACACGCCACGCCAAGACACAACACGACTCCTAGCACTTTTTTCATGCGGGTTCCCACTTGTTTTGACCAAACAACCAATCGGGAGAGCGCACATGCGCTTCTCCATACAGAAACACGTTATAACCAATAACCCCTCTTTCCGTCCAGCGCATTTTTTCCTGCCCCGTTTCAAGCCGGATGCAAACCGCCGCCCCTTTTGCTAAACTCCCCCGCATGACAAACACCTTCTTGTGGCTCACGGGCGGCGTCCTCGCCTACCTGCTGGGCTCGATCCCCTTCGGCTTTCTCATCGCCAAAGCGCGCGGCAAGGACATCCGAACGCTCGGCAGCGGCAACATCGGCGCGACCAACGTCTTCCGCTCGGTCAGCAAGCCCCTCGGTATCCTCACCTTCGCGCTCGACTTTCTCAAGGGCTACTGCGGCGCGGCGCCTCTCCCCGTCCTCGCCGCCGCCCTCACCGGCGGCAGCGGCGGCATGGGCCTCGCCGTCTTCTGCGGCGCGATGACCGTCGTCGGGCACAATTGGACTTGCTTCCTCGGCTTCAAAGGCGGCAAGGGCGTCGCCACCAGCGCGGGCCTGCTCCTCGGCCTCGCGCCTGCCGCCGTCGGGATCGCCTTCGCCGTCTGGCTGGCGGCCTTCGTCATCTCCCGCTACGTCTCGGTCGCCTCGATCCTCGCCGCCGCCGCCCTCGGCCTCGCCGTCTGGCCCCTCTATCAAGCCGCGCACGGTCTCTGGTTTCCCGCCGTCCTCACCCTGCTGGCGTTGCTGGCCATCTTCAAGCACCGCTCGAACATCGCCCGGCTCCGCGCAGGCACCGAATCGCGCTTCACCTTCGGCAAAAAGAACACACAGGGAACCCCATGAACATCACCATCATCGGCGACGGCGGCTGGGGCACAGCCATCGGCTTGCTCCTCAACTCCTATGGCCACACGGTCACCCTCTGGGGGCCCTTCGCCGACTATCTGGACGACGTCCGCGCCCGCCGCGAGAACACCCGCTTTCTGCCCGGCATCCCGCTGCCCGACACCCTGCGCTGGACCGCCTCGCCCGCCGAGGCCGCCGCAGGCGCCGACGTGATCGTCCTCGCCTCCCCTTCCAAATTCCTCGCGGGCGTCTGCCAGACCTTTAAGGACCTCATCCCGCCCGCCACCCTGACCGTCAGCCTCACCAAGGGCCTCTGCGAGACCACCCACTGCCGCATGAGCGAACTCGCCCAAGAAACCCTCGGGCTCGACGCCATCGCCGTGCTCTCCGGCCCCAGCCACGCCGAGGAGGTCGCCCGCGGCATCCCCACCGCCGTCGTCGCCGCCTCTGCCGACGAAGCCGTCGCCAAGCGCGTGCAGGCCCTTTTCAGCGGCCCCCTCTTCCGCGTCTACACCTCCACCGATCCCCTCGGCGTCGAGATCGGCGGCGCGGTCAAGAACGTCATCGCCATCGCGGTCGGCGCCTCCGACGGCCTCGGCTTCGGCGACAACACCCGTGCCGCCCTCATCACCCGCGGCCTCGCCGAGATCATCCGTTTCGGCACCGCCCTCGGCGCCAGCCCTGAGACCTTCGCCGGCCTCAGCGGCGTCGGCGACCTCATCGTCACCTGCACCAGCCGCCACAGCCGCAACCACACCGTCGGCGAGCGCCTCGGCCGCGGCGAGCGCCTCGCGGACATCCTCAGCGGCATGAAGATGGTCGCCGAGGGCGTCTGGAACGCCAAGGTCATCCACGCCCTCGGCCAGAAGCACGGCGTCGAACTCCCCATCACCGACGTCGTCCACGCCCTCTGCTACGAGGATCTCCCCGCGCGCACCGCCGTCGAGACCCTCATGACCCGCGACGTGAAGTCCGAGTGCTAACCCGCCCGAACGCCAGCCTGTACGCGGCGGGCAGCACCAGCAGGTTCAACAGCGTCGCGCTGATGAGCCCGCCGAACTGGACGATGGCCAGCGGCGCGAGCAGCTCGCCGCCCGGCTTGTTGTAGGCCAGCACGATCGGCACCAGCCCGAACACCGTCGTCAGCGAGGTCATGATGATCGGCACCATCCGTTCCAAGGAGCCCGCCATCACCGCATCGCCCACCGCCATCCCCGCCGCCTCCAGCTCGCGGAAACGGTTCAGCAGCAGCAGGCCGTTACGGATCACGAACCCCGCCACCGTCACGAAGCCCACGAGCGACGCCACCGACAGCACCGGCGCCACATACGCGCCATGCCCGAAAAGCGCCCGCGTGTTCGCCGCCAGCGGCGCGTGATTCGCCAGATACACCGCCAGCACGCCGCCGATCAGGCAGAGCGGCAGGTTCACGAGCACCAGCGCCGCAGCCTTGAAACTGCGCAGCGAATAGCCCAGAAGCAGGATGATCGCCAGCAGGAGCCCCAGCCCGAGCCACGTCAGCCGCCGCGCGGCGGACTGCTGCGCCTCGTAGCTGCCGCCATAGCTGACCGTGCAGCCGAGACGGTGAACCACCGGCTCGACGTTCTGCCGCAGGGCCTTGACCAGATCGCCCACGTTCGAGCCGGGCGCCACGTTGCACGAGATCAGCGCCTTGCGGTGCGTGTTGTCGCGCACGATCAGGTTCGACGCCTCCTCGCGGAACACGTCTGCCACCTCGTCCAGCCGCACCCGCGCACCGTTCGGCGCGGACAGCTTGAACGCCGCCACGTCGGCCAATTCGCTGCGCTCGGTCTCCGTCAGGCGCACCACGATGTCCCAGCGCCGCTGGTTCAGCGCCACCTGCCCCACGACCAGCCCGTCGAAAGCCGCCGACACCTGCTCGCCCGCGCCTTTCAGGGTCAGTCCCGCCCGTGCCAGATCCTCCAGACGGTAGCGGATGCGCAGCGTGTCCACCATGATCTCGCGGTTCGCCCGCGCGTCCGCCACCTGCGGCAGCGTGTCGAGCACCTTCTTCACTTCGGCGGCAGCCCTGCGCAACGTCGCGAGGTCATCCCCGAACACGTTGATCGCCAGTTCCGCCGTCGTGCCCGAAAGCACCGAGCTGATGCGGTGCGCGATCGGGTAGCCGATCATCGTGGCGACACCCGGAATGCTCTTGATCACGGCTTCGATCTCGCGCCGCAACCGCAGCGGCTCGGCCTTCATGTCCACGCGCACGAGCAGTTCCGAGGCGCTCACCGGCTCGGCGTGCTCGTCCCGCTCCGCGCGGCCCGTGCGCCGGGTGACGCTCCTTACGCCGTCGATGAGCCGGATCGCGCCCATGGTCTCGCGGGTGACGCGCTCGGTCTCCTCCAGCGACGTGCCGATGGGCGTGCTCACGAACACGGTGTAGCAGTCTTCATGGAACGGCGGCAGGAAGCTCGTGCCGAACGTCGACGCCAGCCACAACGCGCCGGCCGTCACCGCCGTCATCCCGAAACACACCAGCCACGCATGCCGCACGCAGAAGCCGAGCAGCGGACGGTACACCGCCTTGAGCGCGCGGACGGTCAGGCCGTCGTGCGAGCCCGGCGTCGCCGTCGGCGCGGGTGCGGCGTCGCCTTTGCCCCAAAACCGCCGCCGCGCCGTGAAGAGCAGCAGACACAACACCGGCGTGACCGTGACCGCCACCGCCAGCGAGGCGGTGAACATCAGCAGATAGGCCATGCCGAGCGGCCTGAAGAATTGTCCTTCCAGCCCCGACAGGAAAAGCAGCGGCAGGAACACGAGCACAATGATGAGCGTCGAGAACGTCACCGACCGCAGAATCTCCGCGCTCGCCTCGTGCAGCACCGCGACCCTCGACTGGCGCTCCGCTTCCGGCTTGTGCGCGTTCTCCAGCAACTTGCGCCACGCGATCTCCACAAAGATGATCGCGTTGTCCACCACGTCGCCCACCGCCACGGCCAGACCGCCGAGGGTCATGATGTTGATGCCGAGCCCGAATTTCGGGAAGAGGATCAACCCGAGTGCCAGAGACAGCGGCATGGCCAGCAGCGTGATGAGCGTGGTCCGCACGCGCAGCAGCGTCAGCCCCAGCACGAGCAACACGATGACCGCCGCATCGCGCACGATCACCTCCCCGTTGTCGATGGAGAGGCGGATGAAATCGGCCTGCCGATAGGCGTCGCGGTGAACCTTCACCGCCGCGGGCAGACGCGACGCCTCGAACTCGTCCAGCGCGGCCTCGATCCGGCGCGTCAACTCCAGCGTGTTGCCGCCCGGCGCCTTCTGCACGGAAAGCACGACCGCGTCCTGCCCGTCGAAAGCCGCCGACCCGCGCCGCGGTGCACCGCCCAGCGTCACCTCCGCCACCTGTCCGAGTCGCAGCGGCGTGCCGTCCTGTGTCGGCACCGCCACGCGCCCCAGTTCCTCCACCGTCTCCACACGCGCCGTCTGCCGCAGCGGGATCTCCTGCCCCCGGATGTGGGGGAGGTATCCCGCGCCCGCCATCGTGTGCGCCGCGCGCGCGGCTTCAACCACCTCGCCCAGTGTCACGCCGTAGGTGGCCAGCGTGGTCTGCGACACGTTCACCTGAAACTCCGGCAAACGTCCGCCCATCACTACCACCTGCCCGATGCCGGGGATGGCCATCAGCCGGTTGCGCAGCTCGAATTCGGCCAGTTGGCGCACCTCGAACGACGAGACCGTGCCGTCCGGACACGTGAGCGCCACCATCATGATCTCGCCGGTCACCGACACGATCGGCGCGAGTTCCGGCTCGACGCCTTCCGGCAACATCGATCGTACGCCCGCCAGCCGTTCAGCCACGCTCTGCCGCGCCCGGAAGATATCGGTCTCCCAATCGAAATCCACCCACACAAACGACAGACCGCCGCCCGACGACGACCGCACGGCCTTCACGCCCGGAATGCCGGTCATCGCCGATTCCAGCGGAACCGTGATGAACTGCTCCACCTCTTCGGCCGTCAGCCCGCCTGCCTCGGTCTGCACCACCACGCGCGGCACTTTGAGTTCAGGGAAGACATCCACCGGCAGCCGCCGCCCGATCCCCACCGCCGCCGCCACCGTGATCAGCGTCATGGCGAGGGTCAACCACGGGTTGTTCAAACAAAAATCGATCAGCTTTTTCAGCATAAAGCACGCTCCTAAGATTTACGACGATGGGGGCCGTCTCAGTGTTCGCCTTCGTGGAATTGGCCGTCCGCATGGAAATGCCCCGCCGCCTTCTTCTGCCCGCCCGACGCGGGCGAGGCCAGCTTCAGTTCGTACGCGCCATCCAGCACCACCGCCGCGTCGGCCTTCAGGCCTTTCACCTCCACCCACTCGCCGTCGCTCGCGCCGAGCGACACCTCGGTCCTCAAGAAACGGTCGCCGTCCTTTGCGTCGCGCACGAACACGACGCGCGCCAGACCGTCCACAACCACGCACGCCTCCGGCAGCGCCAAACTTTCCGGCTCGCTCTCTGCCACCACCGCGCTCAACACGCCCGCGCCGCCGGGCAGCGCCCATTCGGGGAGCGTCTGCATCAGCAGATAAAGCGGCTGAGTCCGCGCGGCGGCGTCCGCCGCCAAGCCCAGCTCAAGCTTGCCGTGTGCCGCGTTCCCTTTGGCTTTCCCCAGCGGCTCGACGAACCCGTCCTGTCCCGTGCGCACCCGCGTCAGCTCCGACGACACGCCCTCTGCCCGGAACCAGAGCCCGTCGGCCCGCGTCACGCACACGACTTCCGCGCCCGTCTCGACCCACGCGCCGTTCTCGACCGAAACCCGCTCGACCACGCCCGCGTCGCGCGCCTCAACAACAAGCAGTCCGTCCTCTTCGCGGCAGAGCGCTCGCACCGCCCGCAAAGCCTCTTCGGCGTTCCGGCGCGCGCGTTCCGCCCGCACGGCTTCCGCCTCTTTCACGGCGAACTGCTGTTCCAGCTCCGCGTTGCGCACGTCGGCCTCGGCGAGCCGGGCGAGCCGCCGTCGCAGTGCCTCGGCCTCCGCCTTGATCAGCGCCAAAGCCGCCTCGGCCTCATGCGCCGCGCCTTTCTTGGCGATCCACTCCGGCGAACGCACCGTGAAGAGCACCTCTCCCGCGTTCACACGCTGCGGCGGACGCACGCGCACCTCGACCGCGCCGGGAACCGCCGCGCCGTACACGCGCCGCACGCCCGGCATCCACTCAAACCGGCCGGGGAACCGCACCGTCCCGGTGACGTGACGCTTCTCGGCTGTCACGAAGGTAAGCCCCAGCAACCGCTGGGCGTTTTCCGGAACCTCGAACGCGGACTCCGCCGCGTCGTGGTCATGATCGTGGTCGCAGTCCGCACCGTGCACGTGCCCGGTTTCCTCCGTCACCGGCTCCGGCTGTTGCGCATGACCGTGGTCATGGTCGCATCCGGCGTGATCGTGACCCTGCGCGTCACTGTGGCGGAAACACCCGGCCGCAAAACACGCGGCTGCAGCCGCCAACATCATCACGTTGATCCATTCAATAGTTTTCATCATTTTCTCCTGAAAGATTTTTCAATTCGGAACGTACAGCAGGTTGACGCGGACGCGGGCTTCATATAGCGCGGTCTGGGCCTCGATCAGCGCCTCCTGAAGATCGTAGACGGTCTCCTCGGCTGAAATGAGTGCGAGCACATCGGCCTCGCCCTGTTTGAACAGCCGCTCCGTCCGTATCGCGGTCGCCTGCGCGGCAGGCAGAAGCTCTTCGCGTAGGCCATGCTCTTTCGCGGCTACGGCTTCGAGCATCGCCTCGGCCTCATGCCTTTCTGCCACGAGATCGCGCCACACGTTCAAAGCTTCCAACCGCGCCGCGTCGCGTCCGCCCTCGGCCTCCGCAATGCCTTTGCGGTTACGGTTCCAAAGCGGGAGGGTCAACCCGAATGACAGGCCGAGCTTTCCTTCCCCGTCCTCGTTCTCGTAGCGCGGACCGATCTTGAGTTCAGGATACTGCTTGCGGATTTCCGCACGCAGCTCCTCCTCGCCCGCTTTCAGGCGGATGAGTTTTTCCTGAACTTTGGGATGCCGCACCAGATCCAGCTCGGACGCGGGCGGCACGAGATCGGCGATGGCGGGGCGGGGCGGCTGCCCCCCCCCGTCATCTGGAACGACCTCGCCGGGAGCCTCCGGCGGTAACCCCAGCAATCGCTTGAACGCATGGCGTTGTGCGACCGCGTCGGGGCCGCAACACGCGCAGTTCACATTGAGCGCGACGAGTTTCTGGGCGATGCGGTCGGCCTCGGTTTTCGACAGCTCGCCGACTTCCACGAGTGCGCGCACCTGCTTTTCCCTCTCGGCTAGCCGCGCCTTGTAGGTGTTCTGTGCCTCGACGCAACGGAGGGTGGTGCGGCAGGCGTTCCACAGTCGGTCGACTTCCGCGAGCAGTTCGCGTTCGGCCATGGTCACGGCTAAGGCGTCTGCCGCCGCGTACGCCTGCGCGGCTTTTTTCTCGATGCCCGGAACCCCGTTAAGCGGCAACGTGAAGGAGAGGCCGGAGCCAAACACCCACGGGTGCGCCCCGCCGCTCAGTGCGCGCTGAATGTCGGTCGGACACTCCATCGTGGGGTCTTCCCACCAGCCTGCCGCCAGCGCACGGCGTTCGGAGGATTGACGGGCGAGGCGCAACGCATTGATCTCGGGGTTGAGGATCAACGCGCACTGACGCGCCGCTTCGAGCGTCAAGACGGTGCGGCCCTCAGCCGCCGCCGACCAGTCGGCGGATTCCTGCGGCCAATCCAACGGAGCCGCCTGATAACTGCGGCAGCCGGAAACAAAAAGCGTCGGCAACGCCAGAAAAACGGAAACGGCGAGACACCCCCGCCACGGGAAAGGGAAAGACATACGTGAAATCCTCGTGCCTGTGAGTCGGAAAACAAACGACCCCGCGACAAGACGGTCGCGGGAAACGGACACTGAAAGGCCCGTGCCACCGAGACACACGAGGAGACATCAACACAGGATCTGTGTCGAATACGCGAGAAACCCGAGTTGCGGATGGAGAACGTCCGGCGGACGCGCGGTGCGCGACAAGACCGGCGCAACCGGCGCAATCGGTTTAAGACACGCGGGCGGCGCCACGAGCGCTTCGAACAGGACAACCAGAAGGTCGTCCATCCCCGACGCCGTGATTTTGGCCGGCTGCAGCGTCAGCACCTTCAGATGGTCGCACACGTGATCGACATGCTCCGACAGGGGCTCCGGCATGGACCCGCAGTCGTGGCAATGCTCGCCGCATCCGTCCGGATCAGGTGCGCACAGGCAGAGCGTCACGCCCTGCAAGACCGTCAGCCCGAAAAGGAGGCAGGCCAGAAAAAGGCACACTCCCGCAGCGAACCGACGCACCACGCTTCTTTTTTTCCGTGAAGGAAACATGGCCGGAGAATAGCACCATCTGCCGCCGAGCGCAACCCGGTTCTGGGCGTCCGAATGACCGTCCGCGTGGGGTTTCCGCCCCTCGGCGTCTCGCAAAAGCAAGGGTTGGCGAAATGTGACAAACCTGTCGCATATTGAGTTTTTGTCATGCCGACTCAGACAGTTTTGGGATATGAATTACAAAAAAGTGGTTGCGTGTTGCCGGTTTATTTCCCGAGCGGATAACGGTTTCTGACATTTATTTCGCAGGGTTTCTGGGCGTATGTTTCTTGCCATATATAAACGGCCGAAAGTGTCATTCGCCGTGCTTTGCCGGCTCTGCACGTGACATTCTTGGCATATTCCTTGCTGGTCTATCCTCCACGCGAGTGTGCTTTGTCTGACACGGATGGCGTGGCACAACGCAGATTTGTAACACCGCAAGCCGACGTCGGCCTGCGAAATGAAACGAGGGAACCACAATGCGGCTGGTGCGATCGGATCGGATATCGTTGGCGGTCATGACAGTGCTTTCTGGATTTTGCGCGTCGTCGGCGTGGGCTGCCGAGCCCGTGTCGGTCACCGAGGTGGCGTGCACATCCGACACCCTCTTTATCCTGCTCGGCGCGGTGATGATTCTGGCCATGCACGCGGGGTTCGCGTTTCTCGAAGTCGGCTCCGTGCGCCGCAAGAATCAAGTCAACGCGCTCAACAAGATCATCTGCGAGTGGTCGTTCTCCACGCTGATCTATTTTCTCATCGGCTATCCGCTGGCGCGCGGCATCTCCTTCCTCGTGCCGGTCGAGACGATGGCTTCCGACCATGGCGTCAGCTACGTGCGTTTCTTCCTGCTGCTCGGTTTCGCCGCCTGTATCCCCGCCATCATCTCCGGCGGCGTGGCGGAGCGCGCGAAGTTCTGGACTAACGCGGTGGCAGGCATGATTTTCGTCGGCATCGTCTACCCGCTCATCGAGGGGCTGACTTGGGGGCGCATGAGCCATGCGCTGGCTGCCGCCGACGGCTGGCTGGCCCGCGTGGCAGGCGCACCTTTTCATGACTTCGCCGGTTCGGTCGTCGTGCACGCGGTCGGCGGCTGGCTCGCGCTTCCCGCCATCATCCTGCTGGGTGCCCGCATGAAGCGTTACGACTCCGATGCGATCAAAGTGAGCAGCATCCCCTTCCTCGCGCTCGGGAGCTGGGTGCTGATCGTCGGCTGGTTCGGTTTCAACGTGATGAGCGCCGGGGCCCTCTGCAACATTTCCGGCGTGGTCGCGATCAACTCGCTGATGGCGATGGTCGGCGGGACGCTCGCCGCGCTCTTCATCAGCCGCAACGACGCGGGCTTCGTGCATAACGGCGCGCTCGCCGGCCTCGTCGCCGTGTGCGCGGGTTCGGACCTTTACCATCCCATCAGCGCGCTGATGGTCGGCGCGGTGGCGGGGGCGCTCTTCGTGTTCCTGTTTCAGGCCGAGAGCAACCGCTGGCGCATCGACGACGTGCTGGGCGTGTGGCCCCTGCACGGTGCCTGCGGCGCGTGGGGCGGCATCGCCTGCGGCATCTTCGGCCAGAAGGCGCTCGGCGGTCTCGGCGGGGTCTCGTTCTTCTCCCAGCTCCTCGTCACGTTCGGCGTCGTGTCGCTCTGCCTGCTTGCGAGCACGCTCGTCTACGGCCTGCTCAAGCGCACCGTCGGCATCCGCATGAGCGAGCACGAGGAAATGGTCGGCGCCGACCTTTCTGTCCACATGATCGAGTCCCACCCCGAAGAGGCGCTGTAAGCCTCGCCACCCGTTTTCCCGTCTGATGCGAAAGGAACGCCTGCCATGAAAATGATCGTCGCCGTGATCCAACCCGAACGTCTGGATGCCGTCAAGGAAGCGCTTTTCAACGCCGAAGTCCACAAGATGACCGTCAGCCGCGTCCGCGGGTGCGGCCAGCAGAAAGGATTCTCCGAGAGTTACCGCGGCCAGATCCGCAAGGTCAACCTGCTCGAGAAAGTCCGCCTCGAAATCGCCGTGAACGATGACTTCGTGAAGGTCACCGTGGACGCCATCATCAAGGCCGCCGAGAGCGGCCACATCGGCGACGGCAAGATCTTCATCATGCCGATGGACGAGTGCATCCGCATCCGTACCCGCGAGACCGGCTCAAAAGCCATCGGCTGATTCGATGCCGTACGCCTCACATGTGTCAAAATTGGGAGGCCACATTCTGAAATTCTTCTCCATACAAACGCATTGTACATGCGGGGCATAAACCATGACTGAGCGCAACACCTGCATAGTCCTGGATGTATGTCTCAAGGTATTGCCACTCACCCGCTTCGTTGCGCACCCGCCTACAGCCGCAACATACCGGGAGCAGTACCGGTAACGGCCTGCCACCTTGTCGTAATCGGTGACGATTGATGGTCGTCGGTGCCACCAGCGGCGATTCTTCATGCAGAATATACAGATCCCCCTTGCGCCGTCCAAGCACCACCCGCCTTACTCTCACCGCTTGTTTTTCTTCCTCGGACCGGATGACAATCCCCTCCTGTGTTTTGGACGGTGAAGACGCTAGCGCCCTGAGTGCCGGATAGCGCACTTCCAATGCCGACAACGTCAACCGCTCGTTTTTGCACCCCAGCATTCGCCGTGCCGCCGGGTTTATGTCAGCCATCCGTCCACGGCCGTCGAACACCACCAGACCATCCGGCATCTGCGCACTTTTTGCGATCAAGCCAAGGGGAGAAGTCTTGCCTTTCATATGCAAGTGCCATAGCCATGACCAGACGATCGCCCATGTCTCCGCAAAAACTCGAAATGTTACTGACAAGCTCTCTCTTGTGTCGGCCATTCTCACACCCCGCTAACAGCACACTCAAAGCCCCGTCGTCTTTCTCTTTCTGTCAGACGGGTACACATGTAACAGACCATATTTTTTATCACAGTTATTATCGGGTCCGATGGTCACGATGCCTCGACGAATCGCGCCCCGAACGATGTCAGAAGGGGACTGCCCCGTTTTTGAAGCGATGCGGTTTACGCGTTCCGCAAGGTCAGGAGGCAGATCAACGTTCAGCACGGAAACATTTTCTGGCCCGTTCATGTGCACTATTGTAGAGCAACGCTCTACAAATAAGCAAGCGGCATTTTCCGCTCCTTTTGACCCATCCCAGAAAGCATGATAAGATCTGCGGCAATGAAAAAAGAAGCTTCTTTGCCCGTCCGGCTCGACCCCGATGAAAAGCGACGTCTCAAAGCGGCCGCTGAACGCATGGGGCTGACGGTCTCAGCTATGGTGCGCCTGCTCGTACGCTCGTTTGTCGAGGACTACGAACGACACGACGGGCATCTCTCTCTTCCGCCAGACTGGGCCGATATATTCAAGAGGGAGGCCGTCGCGCTCGATAAAGCGGCGGAAAACTCTTCTTCATACAGCGCTCGCGCTCGCAGGCGGGCTTCACGTTAGAAAGCGGCACCCCAAACCGCGCTCGACGCTCCCCGTGCCGTCCTGCTATCCTTACGGCGTAAGGAGCAGCTTATGCGCATACTCGCCATCCTGCCCGGTTCGGGCGGCTCGTTCTACTGCCAGAACTGCCTGCGCGACATGGCCCTCGCCGACGCGCTGCGCCAGCGCGGCCACGACGTGACCCTCATGCCGCTCTACCTCCCGGCCACCGCGCAGGCGCCCGCCCCGGAGGACGTCCCCGTCTTCTACGGCGCGGTGACGCTCTACCTCCGCCACAAATACGCCTGCCTCCGCCGCCTGCCGCGCGCGTGGTTCGCCCCGCTCGACACGTGGCCCGTCCTGCGCCTCGCCGCGCACTTCGCCGGCACCACCGCCGCCGCCGGCCTCGAAGACCTCACCCTCTCGATGCTGCGCGGCCCCGACGGGCGGCAGGCGGACGAACTGCGGCGCGTCGCCGACTGGCTCGCCGCCCTGCCGCCGCACGAGAAGCCGCAGGTCATCCTCCTCTCCAACGCCCTGCTCGCGGGTCTCGCCGTCGCGCTCAAGGACGCCGCCCGCTGCCCCGTCTTCTGTTGGCTTCAGGACGAGCACGTCTGGACTGACGCGATGGATCCGCTCCTGCGTGCCGCCGTCCTGCGCGTCATGGCCGAGGACGCCCGCGCCATCGACGGCTTCCTTGCGGTCAGTGCCGCCTACGCCGCGCACATGAACGCCCTGCTCGGCCTTGACCCCGCGCGGACGCATGTCGCCTTCCCCGGCGTGGATCCCGCCGCCTACCGCCCCGCCGACGTGACGCGCCAGCCCGCGACGGTGGGTTATCTCTCGCGTCTCTCGCCTGCCGAAGGCTTCGACCGCTTCGTCGACGCCTTCATCCTCCTGCGCCGCGACCCACGCTTCGCGGGCGTGCGCCTCTCCGCCACCGGCGGGCCGTGCGCGGACCGGCGCTTCCTCAAGCGCCAGCTCGCGAAACTCAAGGGAGCCGGGCTCCTCGCCGACGCATCGGTCTCGCCCGACCGGTTCGCCAAAGACCGCGCGGGCTTCCTCGAAGAGCTGACCCTGCTCTCCGTGCCGGGGGGCGAAACGCCGGAGGCCTTCGGCTACTACGCGCTGGAGGCTATGGCGGCAGGCGTGCCCGCCGTGCTGCCCGCGCGCGGCGCGTTCCCCGAGATCGCGGCGGCGGCGGGCTGCGGCACGCTCACGCCGGACGCCGCGCCCGAGACGCTCGCGCGGGCGTGGGCCGACCTGCTGGCCGACCCGCAGCGCCTCGGCGCCGAAGCCGCCCGCGGCAGGGGTGCCGCCGCGACGGTCTTCTCGCAGGCTGCCGCCGCCGAGCGGCTGGAGCGGCTTTTCACGGCTGCCGCTGGTACGTGGCAGGGTCGAGCGGCTGGATGTTGAAGTCGGGCTTCCAGTGCGGCGACACGCGGTAGAAGCTCATCGCGGTGTTGAAGACGAGGTCGCGGATCACCGCCTCGCTGTGGCCGTCGCCGCGCATGTACTCCACCACCTTGACGAGCGAGAGCGGGTCCGAGACGCCCCAGTCGGCCGAGCCGTTGACGATCACCCGCTCGTGGCCGTACTGCTTGACCATCGCCGAGACCCGCTCGGGGTTCAGCTTGGAGTAGGGGTAGACGGTCATGCCCGCGTAGCAGCCCGAATCCAGCGTGTGCTTGATGGTCTCCTCGGTGTTGTGGTCCACATCGATGCGCCCGACCGTGAACCCCTCGGACTTGATGATGTCGAGGATGCGCAGCGTGCCGCGCAGCTTGTCCATGTGCGGCAGGTGGAGGATCACCGGCATCTTGCGCTCCTCCGCCATGCGCAACTGGCGGATCATCGCGTGCTCCTCGTTCGGCGTGATGGCGTTCAGCCCCACCTCGCCCAGCGCCACGCAGCGCGGGTGGTCGAGATACGGCGCCATCCCGTCGATCACCTCGTCCGCCAGCACGCGGTCGTCCGCCTCCTTGGGGTTCATGGCGATCGCGCAGTAGTGGTCGATCCCGAAACGCGCCGCGCGGACGGTCTCGAATTCGAGGATCAGGTTGAAATAGTCGAAGAACGACCCGGCGTAACGGCGGTTCGTGCCGAGCCAGAACGACGGCTCCACGCAGGCGCGGATGCCCGCGCGGTACATCGCCTGATACTCGTCCGTCGTCCGCGACAGCATGTGGATATGCGGTTCAATGATCGTCATGATGGCCCCTCAGCTCTCTTTTCCGTTGTCCACTCCCTTAAACGACGCAAGTAAACCACGGGTTCATTCGCGGGTCAAGCGCAACGCCCCTTGCCCGGTGGTTGACTTCTGCGTTACGTCCGTGCATAGTATCCCAAGTGGTATGTTCCGGGGCGCGGCCGAGGGGCGGTCGCACTCCGGCGATCAAAATAAGGAGGACCGCATGTCACTCGCCGCTTCACGCCGGGATTTCCTGAAACTCTCCACCCTCGCCGGATACGGCGCGGTCGCCGCCAAGACGCTCGCGCCTGCCGCCGCCCGCGCCCAGACGCCGCCCGCCGCGGGGCAGACCGTCATGGGGCTCAAAACCCCCAAGATGGAGCGCGTGCGCGTCGGCTTCATCGGCGTCGGAGCGCGCGGCGGCGGCCACCTCGGCGACATGCTGAAGATCGAGGGCGTGGACGTCACCGCCGTCTGCGACACGCACAAGCCCAACCTCGACCGCGCCGTCAAGCGCGTGGTGGACGCGGGCCGTCCGCAGCCTGCCGCCTTCGGCGACGGCCCGGAGGCCTACAAGAAGATGCTGGAGCGGGATGACATCGACATCGTCTACATCGCGACCCCGTGGCATCTGCACACGCCGCAGGCCGTCGCCGCCATGAACGCGGGCAAGCACGCCTTCAGCGAGGTGCCTGCCGCCATCACGCTGGAAGAGAGCTGGGCGCTCGTCAACACCGCCGAGAAGACCCAGCGGCACTGCATGATGCTTGAGAACGTGAACTACGGGCGCGAGGAGCTGATGGTCCTCAACATGGTGCGTCAGGGCCTTTTCGGCGAGCTGCTCCACGGCGAGGCCGCCTACATCCACGAACTGCGCGGCCAGATGAATCAGGTCGAGCAGGGCACCGGCTCGTGGCGCACGCTGCATTACGCGCGACGCAACGGCAACCTCTATCCCACCCACGGCCTCGGGCCGGTCGCGCAGTACATGGGCATCAATCAGGGCGACCGTTTCGATTACCTCAGTTCGGTCTCCTCGCCCGCGCTGGGCCGCCCGCTCTTCGCCAAGGAGCGCTTCCCGGCGGATCACAAGTGGAACCAGATCAAGGAGTGGAGGTGCGGCGACATGAGCACGACCATCATCAAGACCGTCAAGGGGCGCTCCATCCTCGTCCAGTGGGACGAGACCTCGCCGCGTCCCTACAGCCGCCACAACCTGATCCAGGGCACGCGCGGCACCTTCGCGGGCTTCCCCAACCGCATCGCGCTGGACTACAAGAAAGAGGAGCTGCCCGAGCCCATCCAGAAAGTGCTCGGCGACAAGGCGCGTTCGGACTACCACGGGTGGGATCAGAACATGGCGCCTTGGTTCGAGGCCTACGACCACCCGCTCTGGAAGCGCATGGGCGCCGAGGCGGCCCGTGTCGGCGGCCACGGCGGCATGGACTTCATCATGAACTGGCGCGTGATCTACTGCCTGCGCAACGGCGAGCCGCTCGACCAGACCGTCTACGACGCCGCGGCGTGGAGCGTGATCGGCCCCTTGAGCGAAGAGTCCGTCGCCCGACGCAGCGCCTCCGTGGACGTGCCCGACTTCACTCGCGGCGTCTGGGAGCGCACCCCGCCGTGGGGCGTGGTCTCCTGAGCGAGCGCATGGTGCAGGCGCTCATTCTGCGTGCTGAAATGTGCGAGAACAGATGTTTTCGATTGTGCGGTATCGCGCCATTATGATAAAGTCACAGTACACACAACCCATATAATATATAAACACCACACAGTTTCCTGTCAGGGCAACCTGACAGGAAACTTTTTTTGTATCCTCTTGCGGCGAAGGGGGTTCCCAATAAAAAAGGGCACCCGACGCCATCGCGCCGGATGCCTTTTCGCAGGATGCGCCTTGTCCCGTTAAGGACAGCACGTGTCGGTTACTCGGCCTTTTTCGTCTCTTTGACTTGTTCGGCCTTCTTGCCACACGGGCACTGTGCGCATTTGCACTCGGCTTTCCTTGATCCTGCCGTGCACTCGCATTTTTCGCACTTTGCAGGCTCTTTCTTGCCGCAGCACTTCCCGGGGCACTGCGCGACGGCCGTCGAGGCCACCATCGCCGCGATGACCGCAGCCATTGTCAGCATCTTTTTCATTTCATTCTCCCTTTACGTCCACGCCCCAGAGGTCCGATAAATCTGAAGCACTTCTGTTGACATTAGGGTACTCACTCCCCTCCTGTTTGTCAATACGCGAGGCAACGCGGCGTTGTGGGTTCATGAGCTTCGGATCATCAGGATGCGGGTGAAAAGAAGGAATGGCCTTTGTTGGCGCGTTTCCGCTGTTGGCTTGACAGGCCCGACGGCGTTTTTTAAGGTACCACCGCCTGAGAATGTGTGCATGAGGGAAAGGTGGTTGCTGTGATGACGGTACATTTGCGGACGAAGTGGGTGTGGTTTGTTGTATTTTGTGCCCGTTTCGCGTTTTCCCAGACGGCGCGTACGGTCTATATCGACCCGTCCGGCAACAACGGGCCCGCGAACTGGAACAATTTCGATTTTACGGGCGTGAGGACAGCTTTGCTGAAGGACTCGATGTCGAATGTGTTGCGGATGCGGGCGACGGTCACGGTTCCGTTGACGGGAGCGAACAGCAATGGCTCCACAAGCCCGACGGGCGATGCGGAGGAGTTCGCGCCCGCCAGCACGAACAGCGCGTACGGCAGCTCGTCCAAACCTTATGGTGAGGTGGTTTTCTCCAACCTGATTCAAAATGTGGCCTACACGTTCACGTTTTATGCGTCCCGCGTCGGTGTCAGCGATGTCCGGACTGCGCTCTATACCGTGACAGGCGACAACAGCGGTTCGACCACACTTGACGCGGCCAACAATAGCACGCAGGTCGCGACGGTCGCGGACATCTATCCGCGTCCGGACGGCACGGTCACGTTGAGGGTCGAGGAGGGGACACCGAACACGCCCCGCCTCTATTACATCAGCGCGATGAAGATCACATATACCGAACCGCCGCCGACGGTGGTCTATGTGGATTCGTCGGGCAACTCAGCCGCCTCGGGATGGAACCTGTTGCGGATGAACAACGATGCGAGCGACGTGGTGCTGGCGGCCACGAACGGCGCTTTCACAGGCATTCGTGCGCAGGTGACCGTCCCGTTCGGCAACATCATTTCGGATGCGGGGACGCCGACCCCAGTCGGTGACGCGGCGGAATTCGCGCCCGCCGGGCGTGAGGCGTGTTGGAGTGCCAGCGACGGCTACATGAAGCTCTATTATCTGAAGGCGGACGTGGCGTACGATTTCACGTTTTACGCTTCGCGGATGGGGTATACCGGCCAGCGCTCCACGCGCTATATCGTCACCGGGCTGAACGCGGCCTCGAATGTCCTTGAGGCGGCCGACAACACGCAGAATGTCGCGGTCGTGTCGGGCATCCTGCCCGCCGCCGACGGGACGATCACGATCCGCATGCAAAGGCCTTCGGGCTCCAGCTTCAACTTCCTGACCGCCTTCAAGATCGCGTATATCGACAACGGTATGCCGGTGGTTCTGGCAGACATTCCCGGCAAGCGCCTTCTCTTTTTGGGCAACCAGTACACCAGCACCGAGGATGTGCCGGGCATGGTCTCGAAACTGGCGGCGCTGGGCGGGTATCCTCCCGCGCTGGCGGTGGCCGACACGGCGAGCGACCGGACGTTGGCGGGCAACATCACCCGTGTGGCGAACAATCCCGGCTTTAACGTGGACAGCCCGGAACTGACGGGCACCAACACGTGGGATTACGTCGTGATCCAAGGCCATGGCGACGAGTCCTCCGCGTTGGGCAACGTCACGGCGTTCCGCACCAACGCGCTGGCGCTCTACCAGCGGGTGAAGAATCATGCCTCGGGCAAGGGCGCGGGCAGCAAGGCCGTGTTGTTCCAGACATGGGCGCGGGGGACGGGCAGCGCGGTATATCCCGGCACCTTCGCCAGCCCGGAGGCGATGCAGGCGGAGATCAACGCCAACACGGCGGTGGCGACGAACAACATCGCGGTCGCCGAGGGCGCGGAGAACGTGCTGCTGGCCCCGGTCGGCGAGGCGTTCGCCGTCGGCGGGTTCGATGCGTCGGCGCTCTACGCGGCCAACCTCAGCGACCCCGCGAGCGCGGGGCCTGAGTTGGCGGCGCTGGTGCTCTACAAAACCCTTTACGGCGGCGCGGCCACGGCGTTCGGATATGACACGGTTTTCAACGCGGGCGCCACCACCGGTGCGGAGGTCGACTGGCTGCGTGCGACCCACTGGGCCGACGGGCTTGTGGCCCCTGTGCCGCAGAGGCCGCCGCCGGGAGCCAAGGAGGTCATTCTGCTCGACGCGGCGAGCAACGGGGCCGGCACGCCGGTCTATCTCGGTTGGAACTACCGGACTTTCCACGCGACGGGCAGCGTGCAGCTCGTGCTGACGAACGGCTACCAGACCGCCGCCACCTGCGAGGTGCTGACGCGCATGAGTGCCGTCACCACAACCAGCGCGGCCAACCCCACCGGCGACGCGGCGATTTTCGCTCGGGCGCTGGTCAATAATTCGTACGGGCACATCAACCCGTTCGGGACAGGCTTCAGCAACGAGTTCTGCGAGGTGCGGTTCAGCGGGCTTAGCGTCAACCAGACCTACACCTTCACCTTCTACGCTTCCCGCATCAGTGCCACGGGGCGCGAGACGCGGTACATCCTGACGGGCGCGAACGGCGGGTTCGCGGATCTCGAGCCCGGCAACAACACGTCGCAGGTCGCGGTCATCCCCGCGATCCGCCCCAAGCCAGACGGCACGATCGACCTCTCGATCACAGCGGGCCCCAACAACACCAGCCCAGAGAAGTTCTACCACATCAACGCGCTGATGATCGAGTCCAAGCGCTCGGGCCTGATGATCTCCGTCCGGTAGCGGGTCACTCCGCCGGGAGGTCGAGGTAGGCCTTGAGGCGGCCGGCGACGGAGGGGCGGCCGAGGGGCGCGATGGCGGCGAGCATCTGCCGCAGGGCGGCCTCGACCGCGTCGCGCAGGTCGGGGGCGAAGGTGCGGTAGGCCTGGCAGGGCGCGATCAGCCGCAGGGTGTTGTATTCGCTGACGGCGGCGTATCTGACGGCGGTGTCGGCGAGCCAGCGCAGCCCGCGCGGGGTCCAGAGCCGGGCGTTGTTGAGGGAGAGCGGCAGGTAGAGCGAGCGGCTGAGCCCGGGGTGGCTGAGCGAGAAGGCGGGGCGGGCCTCTTCTGCCGCCACGGCGTCGAAAACGTCTTCGTGCGGCGAGGTGCCGATGATCTGCAGGTAACCCAGATAGCCGCCGAGCGTCTGCCGCAGGGTGTGGCTTTCGCGGGCGAGGATCGCGTGGCGGGCGGGGTGGCCGCTCTGCCAGAGGGCGGCGAGGGTGTTGAGGCGGTCGGTGATGTTGGATGCGCCGGAGAGGTGGGCTTCGAGCGCGGCGTGCGCGGCGGGGGTGTCGGACGCGGCGAGGAGCTGGAGCAGGGCGTTCTTGAGGAAGCGGCGCTCGATGGCGGCAGGGAGACCGGAGGACGCAGGGCGGCGGTCAGGGGCCTGCGGGAGGAGGGCGGCGATGAGGGCGGTTTCGCCGCAGGCGCGGGCGGCGGCGCGCAGGAGGCGCTGGCGGACGGAGGGGAGTTCGCGGACGTGCGGCAGGAGGGCGCGGTCGAGGGGTTGCTCGTCGATCTTGAGGAGGTAGCCGCGGATGCCGTCGGAGATGCCGGGGGCGGAGAGGGCGTCGCGGTAGACGGCGAGCCAGGCGTCGGAGGGTTCCGCTTCGGGGTCGGCGAGGAGGCGGCGGCGTTCGGCGTCGGTGAGGCGGCGCATGGCCTCGACGCGGTTGAAGGCGTTGGGGTCGAGGCGGACTTGGAGGGCGAGCTGTTCCGGGGTGGCGGAGAGGTCGGTGCAGGTGCCGTAGAAGCCGGCGTCGCGGTTGACGGAGAGGAAGGCGGGGGGACGGGGCAGGGGCAGGGCGATGGTTTTCTCGGGGGTGTCGAGGCGGACGGTCTGGACGGAGCCTTCGATGTCGCGCCCGTCGGCGTCCACGGCGGCGAAGGAGAAGGGCAGGACGAAGGGGCCGCCCTTGCCGGAGCGGGCCTGGCGGAGGGCGAGACGCAGTTCGCGGCGGTCGTGGTCGTAGGCGTGGCGGACGGTGACTTGGGGGTAGCCGACGGTGAAGAGCCATTCGCGGCTGAAGTCGGCGAGGTTCTGGCCGGAGACCTCCTCGAAGCAGGCGAGGAACTGGTCGGTGGTGGCGTTGCCGCCCGCGTGGCGGGTGAAGTAGAGGCGCGTGGCGGCTTCATAGGCGGGCTCGCCGAGGAGCTGGCGGAGCATGTTGAGGACTTCGGGGGCCTTGACGTAGGTGACGCCGTCGACCAGTTCGTCGGGGTCGTTGAAGCCTTCGCGGACGATCTGGCCGAATTTGCCGGTGTCTTCGACGGCGAGGGGGCCGCAGCCGGGGGCGCGCGTGGCGTCGGTCTCGCGCAGGCGCATGAAGGAGGGGTCGAAGACGGAGGCGGTGAAGCGGCGTTCGATGTCGACGGTGTAGGCTTCGTTGAGCCACATGTCGAAGGGGGAGAACATGGTGACGCCGCTGCCGCAGTGGTTGTGCTCGTATTCGTGGACGATGACGCCGTGGGCGTAGATGAGGCGGGGGTCGGCGGTGGTTTCGTCGATGAGGGCGGCCTCGGTGATGATGGTGGTGTTGCCGACGTTCTCCATGCCGCCGTAGTTGGATTTCTCCATGCAGATGGTGCGGTAGGTGTCGAAGGGGTAGGTGTAGCCGACGGCCTCGTGCTGCCAGAGGATGCTGCGCTTGAGGATGTCCATGGGGACGCGCGCGCCGTCGGTCTTGCCGGGCGGCACGAGGTATTCGAGGGCGATGCGGCGGCCGCCGGGGTAGCGGATCTCGTCGGCGAGCACGTCCCACGTGCCTGCGCAGGCGATGAAGAGGTAGGGCGCCATGGGCAGGTTGTTGACGAAGGTGATGGTCTGGCGGGCGGGGGCGCCGGGTTTGGGGCGGGGGCGTCCGTCGGGGTTGGCGGCGCGGTCGATGTCGCCGTTTGAGATGAGGTGGGTGTAGCGCGCGTCGCCTTCGAGGGTGGTGCGGAAGGTGCATTTGGCGGTGCAGTCGTCGATCACGGGCAGGATGCGCTGGAAGCCCCACTGCTGGCACTGCGACATGTACTGCTGGGGTGCACCGGGCGGTGTCACGTCGCGGTAGATGCCTTCGAGGAGGGTGTCGGAGGGGGTGCAGCGGCAGCGGGTGAAGACGCGCAGCGTCTCGCCTGCCGCGAGGGGGGCGGGGAGGGCGAGCACGAGCTTGTG
>Ga0208244_100665_pt1 | contig 28294 bp, 30 predicted proteins | sample SubbioCR12Aug_5A_FD_184828 | JGI IMG/M metagenome (GOLD analysis project Ga0208244, IMG submission 184828) | Serpentinite rock and fluid subsurface biosphere microbial communities from McLaughlin Reserve, California, USA - CR12Aug_5A (SPAdes) | ecosystem: Environmental > Terrestrial > Deep...
GCTGAATTTTGGACGCAATTATACCATAGGCTATTGTTATGCTTTTTCAGATTTGTGCATGTGACCGACTGCAGCGAGCTATCCGCAGGAATGCTGGTGAGTTGGCTGTTCTCGGACAGGCTCCTAGGCCATCACTACCACTATACAGGCTCCCTGACAACCGCACCTTTCACTGAATCCGTAGACTGGTTTGTTTTGAAAAAAGTTTATGAAGCTTCGCCTGAACAAATAGAGACGATCAACAAAATAGAAGGCAATAATGCGCGGCACATCGAACCTCAAAACGATAGACTCGTTGATGATGAGTAATCTTTAATTGATCATCAACGAAGTATAAAAAAATCCTGCTATCGCCCAGCCAAATTCCTTAACTTTGTTACACTTATTACCATAATTAAATTACCTTTTAAGGCTTGGGCTTAATGTATAAAATCTCGGCGTTAGTATTTTTCCTGTTCTTTTCATCGGCCGTTTGCGCAGATTCCAATGATGACTCGAGTATCTGGCTCAGCAACACGTATCAAACCGATTTTGGAGGCAGTAATTATCTGGCCTTTCTGGAACTGGCTCCTCGCTCTAAAAACGATAATCAGGACTTTAGTCAATTACTCATTCGTCCTATAGTAGGTTATAAATTGACCCAAGAGCTACAGCTTTGGCTAGGATACACATGGCATGGTGAATACAATGATTCATCTTCGATCAAATTCGATAACGCCACCCATGACATAATGCAGCAATTACAATGGATACATAACTTCACTCCGGAACTGAATTTTCAGTACCGACTCCGCTTTGAAGAACGATTTTTTGTGGATGCCGATGTAGCGTACCGTGTGCGTCACCGCTTCCGTTTTGTATATTCCATTCCCGATTCCAAGGCCTACCTGATTGCCCTGGACGAATTGTTTGTTTATTTTAATTCGTTAAATAACAGTCCTCGCGAAACGTCAGTCCAGCCCGGTATCAATCAAAATCGGTCCTATACTGGAATTGGTTATAAATTAACGCCGCAGATCAATGTTGATACCGGCTATCAGTTGCAGTATGTCAATAATTTTGGAGCACCGGATGTTTTTAACCATGTCTGGTTTACCAATCTGAATTTCACTTTCTAACAGCGCTACAGACGGTATTGGCAGTGACGAGAATCAGCAAAAAAATACATCCCATTTATAACGAAAATTCTTGCTGCCCTGGAAACGATTTTCTTTTATTCTAAGATCTTGCAGAAAGAATCAAGCAATTGGGCCGTTATTGACTGGTTATCAACGATAACAACACCATAAGACTTGAAAACTATTCAATGCTCAGCTTCGCGGATTGGTCCTCGAAAATTCTCCCAGTGATCCAGGTTCATACACGCCAAGATAGGACAACACTTATGGCAAATTAAATTTATTTGCTGCTGATCCTGAATTTTGCAGTCCTTGTACCCTCACGCGCCTTGTCGAGGCTTAGTATCAGTCATAATCCTGTCTACTTCCTGTTTGGGCAGATAATCAAAATCCCAGTGGCTGGTGTAGTTTTCCTTTAATCGCCTCTTGCCGGGATGAATCGATTCGGCTTCATCCCCATGCGGAACGGCGGCTGTCGTAATTAAATGATCTTCAGGCTCAACAATAGCGGCTTGCTGCTGATTCGTTTTCAATAGACTTTGTATTTTTTCACACAGCTGACTCATAGCGACTCCTTTACCCGGTCGTGATAAAACTGCAGAAATTCCCCGTTTGAACTTCTAATGCCAAGCTACCCCGACTTTTGATTTAATCAAGGCAGCCGGGATGAAACAAAGCGCAATCCGGAAAATAAGCTAATTTTGAATTTGTCCGTCGACCAGGCGTATCTTGCGTCCCGCACGACTGCCCAAAGTGGGGTCATGGGTAATAATCACTAATGTCACACCTTGTTGATTAAGCTTTTCCAGCAACTCGATAATGTCCTTGCCTGATTGGCTGTCAAGATTTCCGGTAGGTTCATCGGCCAGCAAAATCTGAGGCTTCATGCTCATGGCACGCGCAATGGCAACCCGCTGCAACTGCCCTCCGGATAACTGATCGGGCTTGTGCTCGGCCCTATCCAGTAAACTGACGGCAGCAAGCCCTTCTTTAACGCGTACTTTTCGTTCTTTGGGTGAGATACCTGCCAAAATCATCGGCATTTCAATATTTTGGGCAGCGGATAGACGAGGAATCAAGTGGAAAAATTGAAAAACAAAACCGATGTTTTCTCGCCGCACTTTGGCCAGTTCATCATCGCTGAGCAAGGTTACGTCGCGGCCATTAAAAAAGTAACGCCCTGATGAAGGCTGATCTAGAAGTGCGATGGTATTCAGCAGCGTCGACTTTCCTGATCCTGAAGGCCCCATGATGGAAAGATACTCACCCTGAGCGATCGTCAGGTTAATAGCGTTTAGCGCATGGACGGCTTGATCTCCGACTTGAAAGCGTCTGTGAATGTTTTCCAGTTGAATCATGGCGTAAAACGGACTTTTGCACCCGCGGCAACGCCTTCTTTACCAACCGACGTAACCACTCTGTCGCCTTCCTGCAGGCCGGACTCAATTTCGGTAAAACTCCAGTTACTCAGTCCCGGCACAAAAGTCCGTTCTTCCAGCACGTCACCCTGAGCAATCAGTAAAACTTTGCTATTTTCCATGATGGCCTCGGCAGGCAAGCGCAGAGCGTTCTGCTTTTCAGCCAGCACCACTTCAATATCCGCGCTGTACCCCGGCAGCCAGCGCTTTAAATCATCCGCATCGGTAATCTTGACTTCAACTTCAACGGTTCGGGCTTGCTTCTCTTTTTCCTGAACATAAGGGGCAATCTTTGACACTTTGCCGGTACAGCGTTTTTCCGGAAAAGCATCCAGCGAAACGCAGGCCTGCATCCCGATTCTGATTCTTCCGGCATCAACTTCATCAATCGGAGCGGAGATATAAAGGCAGCTCAAATCGAGTAAATCAATAGCAGGTAAGGTCGGAATGCCCGGAGGCGAAGGCGTGACAAATTCACCTAATTCGGCATTGATTTCCGCAACGGTGCCGTCAAACGGTGCAGTGATAAACGTTCGCTCGACAGCGGCTTGAGCAACGGCCAGCTGTGCCTTGCTGACCTCAATGGCCTGCTCGGCGCCTTGGCACTGAGCCTTTTGTGCTGTTGCCTCAGTGACCGATTTATCAAGCTGATCTTCGGAAATAAATTGATTACGTGAGCGCAGCTTAGAGAATCGTGCGGCTTCACGTTCAGCCCCGGCTGCTCGTTGACACACCTGTTCGGCCTCTGTATCACTGGCTTTGATCTTAGCCTTGTTAAGTTCGACCTGAGCTTTGAGATCCGCATTCCACACTTCCAACAACAGCTGGTTTTTTTTGACCACTTCGCCTTTTTCCACATGCAGGCCAGCCACTTGTCCCCCGGTTGCCGGAGCAAGATAGGCGCGCCGACAGGCTTTGACCGTTCCAACACGGGTATTGGAAACAGTGGCCGACACCTCGCCTGCTTTAACCGTGTAGTACTCAACCTCAATCCGTTCAGGATCTTTGTTGAAATAATACAAAACGGCAGCCGAAGCCAACAATCCAGCCGCCGTTAACAGTTTTTTAAACATTACCCTAAACGGTTTTCCAGATTTACCCTGAGTACTTCAAGAAAATCCTCTGTCGTCAGGTAATGGGTGTCATTCAGATCATCACCGTAAATGCACAATGCCAAATCCTTGGTCATCTGCCCTGCCTCGACGGTATCGACACAGACATTTTCCAGGGTTTCACAAAAATGGGATAAAGCCTCGTTATTGTCCAGTTTCGCTCTAAACGCTAGCCCACGCGTCCAGGCAAAAATTGATGCAATAGGATTGGTAGAGGTTTTTTTACCTTGCTGATGCATGCGGTAGTGCCGCGTGACGGTGCCGTGGGCCGCTTCTGCTTCCATGGTTTTTCCATCCGGCGTAACCAGCGTCGAGGTCATCAAGCCCAACGAGCCAAACCCCTGCGCCACGGTATCGGACTGCACATCGCCGTCATAGTTTTTACAGGCCCAAACAAAAGCGCCATTCCATTTAAGCGCCGAAGCCACCATATCGTCAATCAGCTTATGCTCATAGACAATGCCCTTGGCTTCATAGCGCTCACGATATTCGGCTTGATAAATGGCTTCGAAAATATCTTTGAAACGGCCATCATATTTTTTGAGAATGGTATTTTTGGTGGACAGATAAAGCGGCCATTCTCTGTCCAGCGCGACGTTAAAACAGCTGCGGGCAAAACCGGCAATCGATTCGTCGGTGTTGTACATCGCCATGGCCACGCCATCGCCCTCAAAATGATACACCTCAAAGCTTTGTCCTTCACTGCCATCATCCGGCGTAAAGGTAATCTGCAACGTGCCTTTACCTTTTGTAACAAAATCAGTGGCGCGGTATTGATCACCAAAGGCGTGACGGCCGATACAAATAGGCTTTGTCCAGTTAGGCACCAGGCGGGGAACGTTTTCGCAGATGATGGGTTCACGAAACACGGTACCGTCCAGAATATTCCGGATCGTGCCGTTAGGCGATTTCCACATTTTTTTCAGCTTGAACTCTTCGACCCGCGCTTCATCCGGCGTAATTGTCGCGCATTTGATACCTACACCGTGCTTTTGAATCGCATGTGCGGCATCAATAGTGACTTGATCCTCGGTTTCATCACGATGTTCGATGCCTAAATCGTAATACTCGATAGGCACATCCACATAAGGCAGAATTAACTTCTGTTTAATGAAATGCCAGATAATCCGGGTCATTTCATCACCATCCATTTCGACAACGGGCGAGTTGACAACAATTTTTTTCATGATGGACTCCAAAGGTATTGAGGGTGAGTGTATTTCGAAAATCAGGCGAGGCGGATCAGAGCAAAGAGTCACTGTTTATAGCCATCTTTTGCCGGGAAAGGGCTGCCTTTCCCGGTAAAAGTGCCTATAAAGAAAACAACTCTCGCATTTTCTGGCCGGGACTGTCGGCGCGCATAAACGCCTCGCCAACCAGAAAAGTGTATATCCCGTTATCCAGCATTAATTTGACGTCGTCAGGCGTATGAATCCCGCTTTCAGTAATGACCAAGCGGTCGTCGGGTACTTGCGCTTTTAAATCCAGCGTCGTCTGCAAACGCGTTTCGAAGGTCCGCAAATTACGATTGTTGATACCGATCAAGGGCGTGTCCAGCGTTAAGGCGCGGGTCATTTCATCGGCATCATGCACTTCAACCAGCACATCCATACCCAGTTCGTTAGCAGTATCCGCCAGCGCATGCAGGGTTTGGTCATCCAGTGCCGCCACGATCAGCAAAATACAGTCAGCCCCCAACGCTCGGGCTTCAAACACCTGATAGGCATCGATCATAAAATCTTTGCGCAACACCGGCAGCGGACAACGCTCTCTGACCATTTGCAAATACACTTCCGAGCCCTGAAAGTATTCCTTATCGGTTAATACAGACAGGCAAGTGGCGCCATTCATCGCATAATCCTGGCCGATCAATATCGGCTGAAAATCTTCGCGAATGACACCTTGACTGGGTGAGGCTTTTTTTATTTCGGCAATAATGGCTGGTTTTCGGGTAGCCGCCTGACGCTGTAAGGCTTTATAAAAACCTCTAGGTTTTTCCACACCACTGGCCAGATCCTTGAGCATGTCTATCGAGCTGCTCAGTTTGCGCTTGGCCACTTCTTCGGCTTTGGTATCGAGAATTTTTTTCAGAATATCCGGAGTATCGCTCATGATGACTTGTTATTTATGTTATTGGAAAATTCAACCAGCGCATCCAGCTTGGCTTTTGCGGCGCCGCTGGCAATGACCTGCAAGGCTTTTTGCACGCCGAACTGTAAATTGTCGCTCAGATTGGCGGCGTAAATGGCGGCTCCGGCATTCAATGCAACGATATCGCGGGCTGCACCAGGCTGATTATCAAGGACTTGCTTCATCAATTTTAAACTAGACGCCGCATCGTCAACGATTAAATCACTCAGCTGACCGCGCTTTAAACCAAACTGCACGGGCGTGATCGAATAGCAATTGATATTGCCGTTTTTAAGTTCCGCCACATGGGTCGAGCAGGCAATGCTGATTTCATCCAAGCCATCTTCAGCGTTGACCACCAGTACATGACGACTGCCCAATTTTTTTAATACTTCCGCCATGGGTCGAAGCCATTCCTTGCCGAACACACCGATCAGCTGATTGGGGGCCGATGCCGGATTGGATAAGGGCCCCAGTAAGTTGAACAAGGTCCTGACCCCCATCTCCCTGCGGGGTCCGATGGTATGCTTCATGGCACCATGATGTTTGGGGGCAAATAAAAAGCCGATACCTATTGTATTGATGCACTGACTGACTTGTTCGGCGCCAAGATCAAGATTAACGCCTGCCGCCTCCAAAACGTCCGCACTTCCAGAACTGCTGGAAACCGAGCGATTTCCGTGCTTGGCAACCTGAGCACCGGCCGCCGCCGCTACAAAGGCGGCCGTGGTTGATATATTGAAGGTATGCGCGCCATCGCCCCCCGTTCCACAGGTATCGATCACATGTTCGCCGGTCACGCTGACATGATCGGCCAAATCACGCATAACCTGGGCAGCGGCCGCAATTTCCTCCACTGTTTCACCTTTGCAACGTAACGCAACCAAAAGGGCGGCAATTTGGGCATCGGATGCCTGGCCGGACATGATTAAATGCATCATGTCGTGCATTTGCTCTCCGGTTAAAGAACGTTTTTCCAGGAGTGCCTGCAGTGCTTGTTTGATTTCCATGGTGTAATTGAGTAATAAAATGCTGAATGTTGAGTTATTGCTTAGGCAAGGAATTAACAAATATCGTCCATAAGAGGATGTTCGTAATTTTACGCGGGGATTGAATGCTCAGTGAAGAAAGATCGTTGTCCCAAATAGAATGCATGGCTGCATCCTGCCACAAAAACGATCGATTGACCATCCTTGCCCATTGAACTTTTTAATGATCGCGAACAAGTCCCGAAACATTTTTTGCCATCCCGGTTAACCGCTTACCAAACCGGCTTAATTTGCTTACGTCCCTTACCTACATCCCTGCAGGCAAAGCTTCCGCTCCTGCTCACGCCCCTTACCTACATCCCTGTAGGCAAAGCTTCCGCTCCTGCTCACGCCCCTTACCTACATCCCTGTAGGCAAAGCTTCCGCTCCTGCTCACGCCCCTTACCTACATCCCTGTAGGCATTACAGTAGAGATAAAAAAAGACGATTGAATTGCAGACGTTATAAAATTGATCCTCCTAAAATGCAGGTGCCGTAATGAAATATTCAGTGTTTTTAGTTATGTTTTTAGGAGCTTGGCTCAACATCGGTTATAGCGCTGAAAACATCCAAGAACCGGCTATTGAATTGCATTTTTTCTGGTCCCATCGATGCTCCCACTGCCTGGAGGCCAAACCGTTTATCGAGGAATTGGACACGCGATATGACTGGCTAAGCGTTAAAAGCTATGATTTGGTGAATAATCAGGAAAATGTAAAGCGCTATATCACGATGGCTAAAGCGCTCAATGACCCGGCCAACGCGATACCCGGCTTTATTTTTTGTGACCGTATCCGGGTGGGTTTTGACAGTCCGGCCCGGATGGGCAAAGAACTGGAACGCGAGTTGATCGAATGCCATGAGGCCAAACAGAGCCCGACAGCTCCCACGCAACTGGACTTGCCTTTGCTGGGCACGATTGATTATCAGGCTTATTCACTGCCATTCCTGACCGTATTCATTGCGGCACTGGACGCTTTCAACCCTTGTGCTTTTTTTGTCTTAATGTTCCTGCTCAGTCTTATGGCACATGGCCAGAGCAGGCAGCGAATAGCACTCATAGGCGGAATATTCGTGATATTTTCCGGCGGGATGTATTTTATATTCATGGCGGCCTGGCTCAACCTTTTTTTAATAACGCAAGAACTGGAACTGATCACAGCCCTGGCCGGCATTATCGCCGTGGTAATAGCAGGTTTTAATATCAAGGATTATTTTTTCTTTAAACAAGGGCTATCCCTGAGTATTCCCGAATCGGCCAAGCCACTGCTTTTTCAACGTATGCGCTCAATCCTGCAGGCCGGAAACTGGACAGCCATGGTCGCAGCAACGGTGGTCTTGGCTATTGCCGCCAACAGCTACGAACTTTTATGCACAGCGGGCCTGCCTATGATTTATACCCGCGTTTTGACCTTACATGCCTTATCGACCCCGTCTTATTATGCTTATCTGGCACTTTATAATACAGTTTATGTCATACCGCTTCTCGTCATCGTGATGCTTTATACCCTGACCTTGGGCAGTAGAAAATTGACAGAACAACAAGGCCGCCTGTTGAAGTTATTATCCGGCTTAATGATGTTTAACTTGGGCATAATGTTGTTAGTGGCACCGGAATGGTTGAATAATATGCTGGCGTCATTAACCGTGCTGGGATCTGCACTATTCATAACCTGTTTGGCTTATCTATGGGAAAGGCTTAAAACAGGAAAATTGGACACGGACTGATTTTGGTTTCGTATTCTGAACAAATTTATAAACTCTGAGCGTAACTATGCGACTTTTATTAGTAGAAGATGATGAAATTTTAGGCGATGGCATCAAGGCAGGCCTGACCATGGAAGGCTATGCCGTGGATTGGGTCATGGATGGCAATCTCGCCAATGAGGCACTGAAAACAAACTCTTACGAACTGGTAGTATTGGATCTTAACCTGCCGGGACTGGAAGGAATGGAGGTCTTAAAAGAATTGCGCAAACGCAAGGATGAAACGCCTGTTCTGGTTTTGACAGCGAAAGATACTGTGGATGACCGCATTCAAGGACTGGACAGCGGTGCCGATGATTTTGTAGCAAAACCCTTTGAGTTATCGGAAGTCTGCGCACGGCTCAGGGCGCTGGCAAGAAGGCAGTCAGGACGCAGCGTCCCGCAAATCGAACACCAGGGCGTATTGCTGGACCCGGCATCGCATGTCGTTACAGTCAAAAATAAGCGTATCGATTTATCCCAAAAAGAATTTGGCATTTTAAATTTTCTAATGAGCAATATCGGCCGCGTGATTTCTCGTGCCCGGATTGAAGAAGCCCTTTATTCCTGGGGATCTGAAATTGAAAGCAACTCGGTAGAAGTGCATATTCATCATTTACGAAAGAAACTGGGCGCCAAATTTATCCGGACTGTCCGCGGCGTCGGCTATATCATTGATGAAGCTGAATGAGATATTCGCTACGGAATATTTTGCTGCTTACACTGCTCTCGGCGTCAGCGCTAATCTGGGGCGTCACCGACTATGTCAGTTACCGGCTAACCCGGGACGAAGTCGTCAAGCTTTTTGATGCGGAATTAGCCCAATCGGCACATGCTCTTTATTCTTTCGTCGGCCACTTGCTGTATGAGGGCTCGTTAAATGAACTGTGGGATTTGGACAGCCCCGAGAAAATATTGACGCACAGCACTTTTAATTCCAAATACACGCAAAAGATTGCTTTTCAGTTGATCTCCAAGACGGAAGGATTGATCTTGCGCTCACGAACAGCGCCGGTCAAACCCATGACCGATTCGCTCAACGGTTTTACTAAAATGGAAATTGACGGCTATTTATGGCATGTCTTCAGTATTTCGGATGACAAGGATGAATACATTATCCATGTGGGCCAGCGCGACGATGTTCGCCGCGAATTAAAAGATGAAATCGTCAGCCATCTGATCAAACCATTGTTATTCAGCTTGCCTTTTCTGGGCGTTTTCATCGGCTTGATCGTCAGGCGCGCCCTAAAACCGGTCAATCGTCTCACCCTGCAACTTGCCCGGCGTGAGGCAAATTATCTGAAACCTTTGTCAACTCGGCACTTACCAACCGAAATTATCCCTGTGGTTGAAGAGATCAATACGCTTTTTTTGCAATTGGAAAAAGCATTTGAAAACGAGCGGCGATTTACTGCCGATGCCTCACATGAATTAAAAACACCGCTGGCTGGCCTACTGACTCAAGCGCAGGTAGCCATGAAAACTTCTGATGAAGGCATGCGGCAACAAGCATTGGGGCGCATTGAACAAGCGGTCAAAAGAATGACCAACATGGTCCAGCAACTATTGACGTTTTCCCGGATAGAGTCGGACCCGTCTTACCTGAACAAACAATACGTCGAATTAAGCCGCGAAGTGATACAAATCATTGCCGAACTGGAACCTGAAGCGCATAAAAAGCAAATCAGCATGAGTTTTGAGCACGACAGCGTGGCCTACGTGAAAGTCAATGTTCCGCTGATCGGCATTCTGATCCGAAACATCCTGGACAATGCGGTTAAATACACCCCCAGAGGCGGCAAGATTGTGATCAGCCTGACACAAAGAAAAGCACTGGAATTAAGTGTTGAAGACTCGGGGCCGGGCATCGCCATAGAGCAATACGACGATGCTTATAAACGGTTTTACCGGTGCATAGAAACCGCGAACAAAGTCCAAGGCACGGGTTTGGGGCTATCGATGGTTCAACGGATTTCTTTATTGCACAATGCGGAGTTACAAATGGATAAATCAAGGTTTGGCGGCTTGAAATTAACCGTGCTGTTTCCTTTACTGCCGGAAGCCAATCCAGTCAAAAACACCAAGAACGTAAAAAAACCGCTTTTTGGTAATGCTATAGACTGATTAAAGTTTCAAGTCTCCTCATCGTAGATCGAAATTTGGCACCGGGGTGCCCGTCAAAGGACGCCGTAAATATATCCCTATAGGCTCTAGCCAGCATCCCTGCTGGCAAAGCCTTTGCCGAACAACCCGTTGTCTCCTTAGGCACTGCCGAAATTTGAAGTGCGAAAGGTATAAAGTGGGCCTGGCTCGTTACACTACAGGATAAATACTGTCCGGCTCAGCGATAACCGGATTTATCAGCGTACCTATTTTCTCAATGGTGATACGCACCGTTTGCCCGGGCTTCATATAACCGCGGGGTTTCATTTTTACACCAACTCCGGCCGGCGTGCCTGTTGTAATGACATCTCCGGGCTCCAGCGTCATGGCCTGGGTTAAGTAAGCAATCATCTCGAAACAGTTGAATATCATATGCCGCGTATTGGATGACTGACGCTTTTCATCGTCCAGCCAGGTTTCCAGGGCTAATTGATGCGGATTGCCTACTTCATCAGGCGTAACCAGCCAAGGACCCAATGGCCCATGGGTATCAAACGATTTTCCCAGCGTCCAGGTGGCGGAACGAAATTGCCAGTCGCGCACCGACACATCATTTGCAATCGTATACCCTGCAATCACTTCATGAGCTTTATCGACGGCCACATGACGGCAGCGTTTGCCGATGATAAAAGCCAGTTCCCCTTCATAATCCAGTTTTTCGGACACTTTGGGTCTGTGAATCGCAGCACCCTGCCCTATGACACAGGAACTTTGCTTGGTAAAAAAGGTGGGGTATTCGGGTTTTTCCAACTCGGTTTCGTCAATATGATCGGCGTAATTAAGACCAATACCCAGAAACTTGCCCGGCCTTGGCACCGGCGCTTGCAGGATTACGTCCGCTAAAGCGATACGCTGCGTGTTTTTGGCTATCAATTGCTGCATGGCATCGATAGAGGAAGCCTCTCCCTCAAGAAATCCAATCATATCTTCAGGTATGGCCTTTACCCCTAAACTATCCACAATCCAATCGCCCACAACCGCCCCGACTCGGGTCTTGCCCTCAAAAGTAAATGTTGCCAGTTTCATCGCTTTTAAATACCCGGATGTTTTTGTTGATTGGCATTGTATAACGAAGAGCGAAAGACCAAAAAAAAGTTATAATGCTGAAACTAAAAGCATGTGACCTGTAAGCTCAAGGGAAAGCGGCCTCCCGTCATGCGCAAAGCTGGCTGGACCGTTTAAATTTTATTCGTGCGGACAATAAACGTCACGGTTATAACAAGACTGAACATAAACCATCGATATCTGCAATGACACGCGAAGAGTTCAATCAATACGCCCGGCAGGGCTTCAACCGTATCCCTGTCAGCCGGGAAATTCTCGCTGATTTGGACACGCCGCTCAGCGCTTATCTTAAATTGGCTGACGGACCTTATTCCTATCTGTTTGAATCCGTTCATGGCGGCGAACAATGGGGCCGCTATTCCATTATCGGATTGCCTTGCCGCACCCTCGTCAAAATCAACGGTCATACGATCGAAGTTGAGCATAACGGACAAATTGACGAATCGGCTACGCACATCAATCCTCTGGAATGGATTGAATCCTTCAAAGAACGTTACCGTGTCCCTGACATCAAATCACTGCCTCGGTTCAATGGCGGACTGGTAGGTTATTTCGGCTACGAAACCATTGGTTATATCGAGCCGCGGCTGGAATCATCGAATAAGCCTGACCCTTTGGGCACACCCGACATCCTGTTAATGGTTTCGGAAGAAATGCTGGTATTCGATAATTTGTCCGGAAAAATGCTGCTGCTGACTCATGCCAATCCGGAAGAGGACAACGCCTATGACAACGCATTGACCCGGCTTCGTGAATTAGCCGCCAAGTTGCGGGAATTAAAAGTCAGACCTCGATCTAACACCCCTCCCAAACATGTTGAAGAATCGCATTTTGTTTCCGGATTCACGCAACAGGGTTTTGAAGATGCCGTACTCAAAGCCAAGGACTATATTTTTGATGGCGACATTATGCAGGTTGTTTTGTCGCAGCGTTTATCCATTCCCTATACTGCCTCACCGCTGGATCTATACCGTGCGCTGCGCTGCCTCAATCCTTCCCCGTACATGTACTTTTTGAATCTGGAGGATTTTCATATCGTCGGATCGTCGCCGGAGATTCTGGTGAGACTGGAAGAAGGAATCGTTACGGTAAGGCCGATAGCAGGTACTCGCCCTCGCGGTACGACGCATGAACTGGATCTGGCTTTGGAACAGGAACTGCTGGCTGATCCGAAAGAATTGGCTGAACATTTAATGCTGATCGATTTGGGCCGCAACGATACAGGACGCGTTGCGGAAATTGGTTCAGTGCAACTCACTGACAAAATGATCGTGGAACGTTATTCGCATGTCATGCACATTGTCTCCAATGTCACAGGCCAACTGAAGAAAGGCAAAAATGCCTTTGATGTGTTGGCGGCTACATTTCCAGCAGGTACGGTAAGCGGCGCGCCAAAAATTCGGGCGATGGAAATTATTGATGAACTGGAACCCGTCAAACGAGGGGTTTATTCAGGTGCCGTGGGTTATATCGCCTGGTCCGGTAATCTGGATACCGCCATTGCAATCCGAACGGCAGTGATCAAGGATCAAACTTTACATATACAAGCCGGCGCAGGAATTGTTTACGATTCGGTGCCAAGAAACGAATGGGATGAAACGATGAATAAAGGCCGGGCTATTTTTCGAGCGGTCAGCATGGCCGAGGCGGGGCTTGAAGGAGATCCGTCATGAGCGTAAAAGTAGTGATGATCGACAATTACGACTCCTTCACTTACAACCTGGTTCAGTATTTGGGTGAACTGGATGCCGAAGTAATCGTTGTCCGTAATGACGAAGCGAGTGTCGCCGATATCGAACGCATTGCACCTGATAAAATCGTCATTTCTCCGGGACCTTGCACTCCCAAGGAAGCCGGCATTTCGGTAGAAGCCATCCTTAAATTTGCCGGACGACTGCCAATTCTAGGCGTCTGCCTGGGTCATCAAAGTATCGGCTATGCTTTCGGCGGCCATATTATCCATGCCAAAAGTATTATGCATGGCAAAACGTCTTTGGTTTATCACAAAAATCAGGGCGTATTCAAAGATCTGAATAACCCGTTTACAGCAACGCGTTACCATTCGTTAGTGATTGAACAGGCGAGTTTACCCGATTGTCTTGAAGTCACGGCCTGGACAGAGGACGGACAGGGCAATCTGGATGAAATCATGGGTGTCATGCATAAAACGATGCCGATAGAGGGTGTTCAATTTCACCCGGAATCGATCTTGACCGAACAGGGTCATGACATACTCAGAAATTTTTTGCAGGGATGATGACCGGACTTTTTCGCAAGATTTTAATCGTCAAGCTAACTCTCAAGCTATGCGTGACGGTTTTTTAAGCCGCGCAATTTACAGCGATATTTTTGGATATCAACAAGCCTTATGGTATTTGACGAAAATACAAAGTCTTAATCTTAAGCATCGCATCGTCTAAAACATCGATTGCATCTTCGCAGCTTATCAATGATTTATCATTTTCCAGTATGTGATCAGCCAACTGACTGATTGCATACCAGTGATAAGGATGATCTACAAACTTAAACGCCTCTAAAAACAGGCTATTGAGCTTTTCGAGGCGTTTATCCTTGTCACTGATAAAGCCATCCAAATACTCTGTCACGCGCTCAAGATCTGATGAACCACCGTAATACTTGAGGGCTTCCACATTGATCAGTCTTGCATTAAAGCATTCATCATCCAATTGAGCGACATACTTGGCTTCAGCCAAAGGCCCCGCCAAAATATTGATAATGTCCGCCTCATAAGCGACTTGATAAGCGTGAAGTTGATGATCGGAAAAATAACGGCTGCTTTCTATAACCGATACCGGCAAACTGCCGATTAAATGCCCGCCTTCAACCGTTGCCAGCCAGTTCGATTTTGACCGTTCCATTGCGTTATGACTTGCCCCTTCCGCTGAGCATAAATTGCCCATGGTGATTTGAAAAAATACCGGTGGCAGATTTTTTAGACGGTTGCACAAATGAATGGCTGCTGCGTGGCCTGCCTCATGATAAGCAGTGCGCGCAATCAACTCTTCCTGGACTAAAGGTATCGAATCTTCAATTTGGTAATTTCTTTTCATGAGTACCCTCTGTCTAAAAAAAAGAATGCGGTCGAATAAATCAACCGCATGTAATGAGGAAGGTTATCAACTCTCGGATGCCTGACAAAACGGTGTCAATCAAGAGTTTCAAATAGTTTAGTATCAGCGGCTGGTTATGCAAATGTGGCATATTGACGCGTGACGATATGCCACAGCCATTGGCACGATTATTGATGTCTTATTATCATTTTGCCTTGACCGATATTGGTTAAAGCCAGATAAACCAGGGAACCAACAACATAAATCAACGATTTTCACCGCATTTTTAGATTCAGAATAAGGCAAATCGCGCAATAAAATGAGTCACTTCACGATGCTTCCTCATGACTTACGTCTTCTCTCAGCTGACTACAGCATTGACTTTTTATAAAAGAATGATATGCATTGAAATATTTGAATCAAAATGTCCACCGCCACATAAAAGAATTACCTGATTATGAAAAGCCTATCCACATTCATAACTACAGCGCTCGCTCTCTCTGAACATACATGAACGATAGAAAAAAACAGGTGTCTCAAAGTCACTGAACCCCCCAAAATCGACACCTTTGCCCCCTATTCAGCGAGGAATTACCCATGCTTTCATTTTTAAACCAAAAGCTGTCCAAACCATCACCTTCTGACTCATTGCCGGGACGCGACCAAGCGCTTCCCATCATCAATAAGCACTGCGTTAATGGAAATCCGATTGCGCCGCCTTTTCCACAAAACATGCAAACCGTACTATTTGGCATGGGCTGTTTCTGGGGAGCAGAGAGAAAATTCTGGCAAACTCCTGGCGTATTTAGCACTGCAGTAGGTTATTCCGGGGGCAATACCAAAAACCCTACTTACGAAGAAGTGTGTAGCGGTCTAACGGGGCATAGCGAGGTAGTTCTTGTCGTCTATTCTTCTGACGACATCAGCTTTGAAAGCTTGCTTAAAATCTTTTGGGAATCTCATAATCCTACTCAGGGAATGCGGCAGGGAAATGACACAGGCACTCAGTATAGATCCTGCATTTATACTTATACAGATACTCAGCTCAATACCGCGTTAGCGTCAAAAGAACATTATCAAACCCGATTAACTCAAAGCGGGTTACCCCTTATTACCACTGAAATAGAACCTGTTGATATATTTTATTATGCTGAAACATATCATCAGCAATACCTTCACAAAAACCCGGATGGATATTGTGGATTAAGAGGCGCAGGCGTTTGTTTTTAATGATAGAAAGATCATCAATTGCCAAATTTCAGACAAAAAAAAGCGGTTTAAAAAAACCGCTTATAAGGATATTAGGAAGGATATAACGCAACTTTTAGCTGAGGGGTCAAATTGGTTCCCTTAAAAGTTAGGTTAATAATAGCAACACTATTTGCAAGAAAAAATGTGACATATTGTCGCAGCCTCAATATCAATGGATTATCCTGGCCATCTAAATCGACAAAATGTCGCCTGTTTTACTGGGCATAAGGGGGTTTGCAACGCAGAATAACGGAGCGCCAAAACATTCAGATCCAGTATATAGGCCGAGAAAATATTCAAACATCATAAATTTCATTACTGATTTACCAAGTTGAAGTACGATACCTCTAAAATAGTTAATTCGTTTATACATCCGGTCAAAAAACATGTTTTCTCAAGTATTGCCTAAATCCGAAATATCAGCTCGCCAAAACCTGAAATGGCTATTTATTCTCAGAAATCTGATGTTAGCCGGTGAAGCTTTACTTATCATTATTTCAGTTCAGGGGTTAAATATAAGATTGCCGCATGAGCAGCTTTGGCTTGTGATTTTATCGATAGGGACAGTCAATTTATATACCTGGATGCGCCTCAAGACAGATGATCCGGTCACCGAACTCGAAATATTTTCACAACTGGTTATTGATGTTTTAGGCATCGCTTCCCTTCTTTATCTGACAGGCGGAGCATCAAACCCTATCATTTGGGTTTTTTTGATGCCCTTAATCATCACCGCTATCATGTTGCCTCATAACTATGCCTGGTATATGGTCATTTTAACGACCTCCATGTATACCATCCTGATAGCTTACAACATACCTCTTCCCTCCATAGAGCCGCATATGCCTTCGATAGAACCCGATATAGCCGCCCTGGAAATTTACCAGGCCGACATGCAGCACTCGGCTAAAGATCATTATCAAATTCTTCGCAAAGCTCATGAACTGAAAGACCATCATTATTTTAATCTGCATATTTTTGGCATGTGGTTCGGTTTCGTATTTAGCGCCGGACTGGTCGCTTTTTTTGTTGTCGAACTTGCAAGAACACTGAGGGCTCAAGAACGCACTTTGGCTGAAGCTCGGGAAAATGCATTACGGGATGAGCGCGTAGTATCATTGGGCACATTGGCCGCCAGCGCCGCGCATGACATCAGTACGCCACTGGGAACCATTGCAATAGTCGCGCACGAATTAGAAAACGAATACCCTATACACCGATTTCCTGACCTCCATCAAAAGACACTGATAATGCAGCAACAGGTTAACCGGTGCAAAGAAGCCCTGTCTGTGATGTCGGCGAGCGCCGGCGAAATGCGCGCAGAATCGGGACAAATAATGTTGGTTGAAGAATACATTGACGAAGTCATTAGACAATGGCGAGCGCATAAGCCTGAAATAAAACTTAGATTATTCGTCAATCCCTGCGTACCTTCGAATGCTAAAATTATTGCAGAACGCACATTGACTCACTCATTGATCAATATTCTCAATAATGCTGCCGAAGCTACCGAAACGGATCTCGGTATTGAGCTTCATGTTTCCTGGGATCTGGAGCACGTCTACATCAAAATTCGAGACTTTGGCGCGGGTGTTCCTGACAACATTCTGGAGCTTGCCAGAAAACAACCCGTTACCAGCAGTAAACACGGTATGGGCGTAGGACTTTTCCTAACCTGCAGCACAATCAGCCGTATTGGCGGTAAGATTGATTTTTTAAATTTGGAAACCGGCGGGGCCAGCGTAGAAATAGTGCTGCCATTGCTAGCTATTAGAGATGATTACTATGAATCAGGAATTGGAGAAACCACGTCTTTTATTGGTAGATGATGATGAAACGTTTTGCAATGTACTTAAAAATGCATTGGAAAAGCGTAATTACGAGGTCATTGTTGCCAATGATGTAGAAAATGGTATCAAAATGGCTGAAATCAGCGAACCCGAATATGCAGTCATTGACCTGCGTATCGGCTATCAGTCAGGTCTGGAATTGGTGAAGAAACTCATTTCGTTAGACGGCAACACACAGATCGTGATGCTGACCGGCTTTGCCAGCATTGCCACTGCGGTAGAAGCGATCAAGCTGGGAGCTATCCACTATTTGACCAAACCCGCTAATGCCGATGAAATTGTTAACGCGCTCAACAAAAATGAGGGGGATACCTCTGTCAGCATTAACGAAAATCCATTATCGGTTAAACGATTGGAATGGGAGCATCTGCAAAAAGTACTGATGCAACACGACGGTAACATTTCTGCAGCCGCTCGCGCACTGAATATGCACCGCAGAACCTTACAGAGAAAACTCGAAAAAAGGCCCGTCAGGGAATAAGAAATGGATGACGGCGCTTCCCTGCGCCTTGAGATTTGAAAAACTATTTTGATCTATGCTATTTAACTTTTGCCCGTCTTGGACTTAATCCAGGACCAGGCAGGACATAACAAGTTACCCTTAACAAACCCGGTCACTTTTTTAACCAGGTGACAAACAACTCCACTCAATTTTGTTTGCTCATCCAATTCCAGTTTTTTAACCGAAAACACTCGGAGTTTCTCTGTCTGTAAGGCTAAACCTTCCACATAAACGTAGTTGTAAGCCCACATTTCCGAGAGCGATACAAACCACATGAAGGCGAATGAAGCCCCCATACCGGTTCCTGCAATAATCACCAGCCACGCAAACATCGGATCCAGCTTGGTCAACCACCACGACAAAATATCGGCAATCAAAAACGCATAAGGCATTCCTATGGCGATATTTTTAATCTTATTCGGTGCTGTTTCAGAAAAACTGAAAATCAGCCCTACAAACATAAATATAAAACTGATACCGAACAAATGGATATGTGACACACGGGTCAATGATGAGAAAGTCGCGCCTTCATCCTGCTCTGCCCTGGATTTCAATTGTTTGAAATCATTATAGTTAGGAACGCTCCCTGAATCAGCGTTATGACACATCACGCAGCGTTCCTCGATAATTTTCTTCACACCGCTGGACTCGTACTCTTCTTCATTTGCACCGTCACGTGTCCATTGAATAATGGTGAATCGCTCTTCTTCAGAGGCATAAGGCTTCATCGAACCGTTCAGTTTCGTCTCAAGAACGGTACCCGACCGGTTGCCGTAATAACTGTAAACAATGTCATCAATCGACAATCCGAATTTACCGTCAGCCATGCCATGCGTAAAAAGAATCTGGATCAATGCAAAAAGATAACCTACGCCAACGGTTAGTAAATAACCCGAAAAGAGGACTTTGATCGGACTGTCCAGATCTTTCAATTGCGCTTTTAATGGATTCATATGTTTTTCCAACTAATTAATAAACTATTTAAAACTCTTGATCATAAATACCCATTAACCGGTCGCAAGTTCCTTGGAAGTGCGATATTTAAACTGCACATCAGGCAAAAAACGAACAAGTTATTGTTTTTTATCACTAAGATCTATTTACGATGCTTTAAAATCAGTATGCAATGCGACTCAGTTAAGTTCCAACACGACTTAATCATAGACCGTTTGCAATAATCAGGCCTTCAATCCTGAAATCCCAAGCATATAATCTTCTCAAGCGTTGTAAGTCAGCGCTTCAAAACTTTCTATCCTGTTAAACTTAGGCGCAGCGTAAAAAGCGCACCCAAGCAGTGCAAACCATACGCCCATGGGGCCTTAAAACTGTGCAAGTATAAGGAACCTGATTGCTCTTGCTAATATTTTCAGAGAATGACTGCTCGCCTGCTTTGAATTGAGGCTATAAGCAGATAGATCAGCTGGAAAAAGTGGCTAAATGATACGGCCCAAAAACATTTGAACCGGTTGAAATGAAAATGCTTGGATCAAGTCATAAAGTAAACAATTAACTCGCAGGCCTCTATTCGGAAACTTACGCTTTATTTGTTGCCAATAACGCAGGACAAACTATGGGTAACAAACAGGTGAGCCCAACACCGATTACATTTTCTTTAATACAACCGGACGAGAAAAGTAAGGAAAAAAGAAAGTGGCCTGCATTTTATTGATTACCCATAACGCCAACCCCAAGCTTAGAAACGACATACCCGCCACCGTTAAATCCGCTTTATCATAATCGGGCGGAAGTAATTCCTGAACACTAATACCCACCAATACCATTACCACCAGAGGCGCCAGGTATAAAAGCATCGAGGCTCGAATCAAGACACTTTCCTGAATGCCGATCACCACTTCATCGCCAGCTCTTAAATCAATATCGCTATCGACCTCGACAGATCTTTTACGAATCATCTTGCTCAGCACTGACGTTGAACAAGACCCATTTTGCTTACAGCTGCCACAGCCGGATGCAGGCTTACTCTCAACCCAGACATGATGATTTTCGACTTTTGCAACTACTGCTGTTTCTTCTATCACTGCTAATACCCAAGACTATGATTCGTTAATACTTGACATTCTACCCTGACTTTAAGAAATGCTGAAAAGTTCCGTCCTACAAGTTGACGGTATTTGAGCAAGGTTTGTGCCTTGAACAAAAAGCGCTTGAGAGCCTATGTTGAGCACAGAACGATTGTTTCACTGCGCCACAATTCGCTCTTTTGCTTCGCTCACTTGTTGGCTTTGCAACAATTACTCTCCTGATTATAAAGAGGCGAATTAAACCCAATAATTTCAAAAACGGGCAGCCATTATGCTTGGGCTGCAGGAATTATCGATAGGGTCGGTGTAAAGGGCGTCAAATCCATTTAAAAAGCACTACAAGACATTGAAACTTCAACCCCTAAAACAACTTGTTGCAAACACAACAAAATCAGCCGTTTTAGATAAAAAATGACAGCTTTCATCATCTTGACTTCGCCTTTAATCAATTGATTTAAATAATAAAAACTACATTAACGTGACTTGGTAACGATTTTGCTTATTTGAGTGTACTTATTAATCACGGAGTAATTCATGTCAACCAAGATCATTAAAGATTTTTCTGAAAAAGCGAAAACCGAACCGGAGCTCAAAGAAAAATTAAAAGCGTGTTTAAAAATCAAGGAATTAATCACGTTAGCCAAAGAGTACGGCTACGAAATAGATGAAGTTGGGCTTTATCCGCCTAACGAACCGCAATTCACCGAAGAACAACTTTCTGAAAAAATGGCTAAAGCGCTACTGAGAGTTTAATTTTAGCCTTAACTTTACCCTGTCTGATTCTCAAAAACACGCGCCCTTCCGGCAGAGCCTGCCCCGGTCAGGGAATGCCGGGGGAATGCCGGGGGATTACCGGAACCGTCAGGCTTATGGGGGAAGCCGCTAAGAAATCCATTCTCCGGCTAGCGATAAATAGCGTGAATGACTGACGTAGAGTAGCGGGAAACTTTGAGCGAATCGGACCAGTAATGAGCGGACAGCCCGGCTTTTTGTTTCAGGTGATTTAAAAAATCGCGGGGACTGGACAGGCTCTCCCAGACCGAAGGTAAAAAAGTTCCGCGATGATGCCTGTCTTCAAGGATCAAGCCATCAATACCTGGCCGAAGCTGGTTGAGTAAATCCTGTTCGGAGGAAAATACTATTGGTTCGGGTGCGCTGAGTATTGAAATATGAAGTTCCAGACCTTCAAGCTCCATCTCAGTCAGTGGCGCAAAGCGATGGTCCCTGAATGCTGCAGAAAATGCATTTTCGGCAACATCCTGAACCAAGGGCCTGACGGCTTGCAGCATACCGATACAACCGCGCAGTTCATGATGACGCTCCAGGGTCACAAATGTTGCGGCTATGACCTGCAATTCAGGCGGATATTCGGACAAAATCACCGGCAGGGCACGACCGGTTTTGAGCCCATGCGCAATAGAGGCTCTGGCAACACTGATCAAGCGCTGTTGATGAGCTTCAATTAACAACATAAGCGCCGTACCCTACCACACGGCGTTTATCACCGGCCGTATCACCGGAATTACGCAAATCGATGGTTTTTATCGTTAAGGATTTATCCCGTAACAGTTTCAATAATCCCGCCACGGGAGCCCTGCCGCACGCAGAATCGTAAGTCAAATGTTCGTAATCCAGATTTTCAATCAAGTGACTGGTGTTTTGATCCAGTTTCTTGGCGCTGGCGTAATCATGATAATGACTGAGATCGGAACTGATGACAATCAGTGTCTCATCACCACCCCATAAAGCGTCCAGCACTTGACTGACTTGCCCGGGTGAGGCCTCACCAACGACCAGCGGGACTAATTTAAAGGTACCCAGAGTGCGTTGTAAAAAGGGTAAATGCACTTCCAGGCTATGTTCCAAAACATGGGCATGATCAAAGCAGGAAACGAAAGGAAATTGCAACAGTGACTGAACCGCATCGCCATCAACAGGCACACCGCCTAACGGCGTTGTGAACGTTGCAGCGCTGCTCGCGGCCAGACCTTGAAACGCAACCCGGTGGGAAGGCCCCAACAAAACCACCCGACCAATATGAGAAGCTGATGATTTAATCAAGCGGTAAGCACTGGCCGCAATCGGCCCCGAATAGATATAACCGGCATGAGGCACAATGATCGCTTTGGGAACAGGCTCATCGGCCTTCGCATTATCCAGTAAGTCATCAACCATAGTTTGCAGTTCCTGCGAATCAGCAGGATAAAACGCGCCTGCAACAGCGGGCATTCTGTTCATCATAAGCTAAATCCTGTATAACTTTCACCGAGAAGAGTTGGATGGGAAATCCCTTCCCATGTAACATGACTGCGTTGTTCCACTTAACTTCAAACACTTTTATTTTAGTAAAGGGCCGGGAGTAAAGACAATGACTACATTTATCACACAGGACACAGTAACAACAAAATACTGGCATACCTTAGAAGATGGCCGCATTCAATGCGATCTTTGCCCCCGCTTCTGCAAATTACACGAAGGCCAGCGAGGCCTGTGTTTTATCCGGCAAAACCTGAATCACCAAGTAGTCATGACCAGTTACGGGCGTTCCAGCGGATTTGCTGTTGACCCTATCGAAAAAAAACCCCTCAACCATTTCCTGCCCGGCACGCCTATTTTGTCGTTCGGCACAGCAGGGTGCAACCTAGCCTGCAAATTCTGCCAAAACTGGGATATCAGCAAATCAAGGGAAATGGATGCCCTGATGAGCCTGGCTTCCCCTGAGGCCATCGCCAAAGCTGCTGTCGCTCATAACTGCGCCAGCGTTGCTTATACCTACAACGATCCTGTTATCTTCCATGAGTATGCGATAGATACCGCCAAGGCTTGCCGTGAATTGGGCATTAAATCGGTCGCCGTGACGGCGGGTTATGTCTGCCCCGAACCTCGCGCGGAATTCTATCAATGGATGGATGCCGCCAACATCGACTTAAAAGCGTTTTCTGAAAGCTTTTATCACACGATCACCGGCAGTCATCTGGATGCCGTCCTGGATACACTGAAATATCTGAAACACGAAACCTCAGTCTGGATTGAGCTCACCACCTTGCTGATTCCCGGTAAAAATGATTCCGAAGCCGAACTGGAAGCAATGACCCAGTGGGTAGTTGAACATTTAGGCCCCGATGTCCCCATGCATTTTACTGCATTTCATCCCGACTGGAAAATGAGGGATACCCCGCATACGCCGAAAGAAACGTTGTTAATGGCACGTAATATCGCGGTAAAAAATGGCGTTCGTTATGCCTATGTCGGCAATGTCCACAACAAAACCGGGCAAAGCACTTATTGTCATCACTGCGGTACCATGCTGATTGGCCGGGATGGCTATATTTTATCGGACTGGCATCTCGATGAATTCGGTCACTGCCTCACCTGTGGAACGCATTGTGCCGGAGTTTTTGATACGCAACCCGGCCAATGGGGTGCACGACGTCAATCAGTTCGAATCAGCGGTTAATCTGGAAAAAAAGCTTTTTCAACAAGATAAGCAACCGCAGACCACTGTAAAGAGGATCAATACTTTTCATCGGCTCAATTCAGATTTAGGCACGAGACATGAATTTCCCGGTCAGCGTATTGATTTTAATCAACTCACCGGTTTTTAAATATTCAGGTACCTGCACCTCAATGCCGGTGGTCAGTCTCGCGGGTTTGGTTCGTCCTGTAGCCGTTGCGCCTTTGATTTCCGGTGCCGTTTCGACAATCTCCAATGCCACGACAGCCGGCAACTCAATGCCTAAAATTTCGTCATCGACCAATAAGGCGGCAATATCTTCCAATCCCTCGGTTAAATAACCCATTTCGTCTTCCAAGTCGTCAGCACCCAGCGTGTATTGGGTGTAATCTTCCATATTCATGAAAATGTAGTTCCCGCTATCGACATAGGAAAACTGAACTTTAACTCTGACAAAATCGGCATCTTTGAAATAGTCATCCCCTTTTAATGATTCATCCAGCTTTTGGCCAGTTTTGAGATTATTGAACCGAACCTTGTACAACGTGGATGCGCCTCTTGAGGACGGGCTCCGTACTTCAACCTGTTTGACCACATGGGGAACCCCGTTGATGTCAACCACCATGCCTTTCTTTAAATCACCTGCTTTTGCCACTCAAAACTCCTGAAAATATTAAGCCCATGAAACGGTATTCTTAAAAAAGCGCTTGCGACAAATTCGCCGTTACCCGATCAGTCAACGTCTACTGCCCCAACAACGCCTTAATTTTAGCTTCCATCGCTTCCGGTTCAACGGACGAGCCGAAAGCTTCCACTTTAAGACCCTGCCGGTCAATCAGGTACTTATAAAAGTTCCATTCCGGGGCAGTTCCTGTCAACTGGGCCAATTTCCTGAACAAGGCATTCGCCTCATTGCCTTTAACCCGGCTTTCCGTAAATACAGGAAAAGTTACACCGTAATTGATGTAACAGACATTCGCGGTTTTTTCCTCATCCTTGAACTCTTGATTAAAGTCGTTTGATGGAAAACCCAATATCACCAGGCCTTGATCCTTATATTTTTGGTACAACATTTCCAATGATTTAAATTGAGGGGTATACCCGCAATTACTGGCCGTATTGACCGCCAAAATCACCTTTCCTTGAAAAGCCTGACACACATCCAGCGTTTCGCTGGATCTCAATTTTCGCATCGAAAAATCGAGCAAATCGGGACATTTTGCCGCCATAACCGGACCATTCATATGACTCAACAATAGTAACAACGCTAACTTTCTCAATTCAGTTGCTCCAGCCTAAATGTTTATCAACCCAGCGCAGACTCAACCAATACCAAACAGTCATTGGGAGCATCATGGCGACCCAGCTCCAGTCATCGATCAAAAATAAAACCTTAACCCACTCGACATCGTGGAACCACTCTACCCAAGGTACACAATACAAACTAAAAAGCAAAGAACTCCAGAATAAAATTAAGGCACCTTTACGGGTTTCAATACTTGAGAAAGCCAAAAACACCCATAACGGGGTTTTGTCGGTTTTTTGCATTATTATTTCTCCATTTGGTAATTTTCAGATACCCACCCAAGCGGCCAATAGTGAGTATTTTTTCTTAGCTACTTGCATAATTAAAAAACTGCGACTATATAAGCTATTTTTGCAATTTACTCCATAATTAATAAGAGAGAAACATGGATTCCGATAGACGCAGCCATAGACGCCTAAAACCAAAAGGATTAAGTGCAAATATTATTCTTGCCCAGAATAGCGATCAGGAACTGCCTTTAAGTGGCGATATTCTGGATATCAGTTACAGCGGCATAAGAATCAAATTAAGCAAACCATTAGCGTCCAATATTGAAGGAAAAGTAAAAATCACAATGACCTTACCGGAATCGGGCGCTCCATTTATTGTGCACGGCACACTCAAACATCAATTTAATGAAGATGAATGCGGGCTTCATTATACCGGTCATTCTGAAGAGTCCATTGATGACCTTATGTTCGAATGCATCAAATTGAATGAAATGACGTTATTGATCAAAACCCATTAAGCCTAAAAAGTGAAAACCAAAAAAATTAAATGATTCCTTGACGCTTTCGCTCACTCTGGTAGATTTCCAAGTCTTTACAAACGACCTTGCCAAGTTCAGCAACCCTATGCTATTCAGGTTCTTCCCCTTTTCCATTTTTTTTGCTTTTTTCTTTTTTATAGCCGGTTATTTATTTCAAAAATTAGAACTGAAGCAATGGGCCAATTATTTCCTGAATAGCGGTCTGTTTTTTTTAATGTTGGTATACGCCAAAGCCGCTCTGGGTTTTATAGCCTTAGTCATGCAGTCGTTATACCGGAGTACCCGTCATTATGTTTCAGCCCCTGCTGCTCATGCGCGAGTTGAATTGAGTCACCGGCACAAATTGCATCATCAAACACAGCTGCACAAAAATCACAAAAAACAACTGCTATACCGACACAGTCAATTACGCAACCGGTTTATCAAGGCCAATAATAAAAGTCAGGCATTACAACTTTCAAAAGCCATACGCAGACATCTGCATGCCAAACGCGAAGCATTGCCTAGAACGGACTATCAAGCTTATCGCCAAGCATTACATAACAACCACCGGAACCAAAACATAGCCGGGTTGCTAAAGCTTCAATTTGAAATTAGTCACCGGTGAACGGCTAAACCATGGCGTTTATTAAACGATGGACTCAGGGAGTGATGACTTTTGTGCACACGTTGCTGGAACAGCATCTGAATTGGCAAACACAGACACTGGAAAAACGCCTGCACTACAAAAAAAATAAACGCCTGGTTGAAAAAGACCTGGAAGCATTGCTCAAAAAACGGCAACTGATTCTTGAGCATGAATTAAATCTGATCAAAAGCCAAAATCAATCGGAACTCGCTTTACTCAAAATCAGGCACAAGCAGGACATCAAGGATTACCGTAACTACCTGAAGGCTCTGGATCAATTAAAAAATAAAATCCGCGATCACTATCAACACCTGCCTGAAGCAATGATCTTTACAATCCATCATCACGCCAAAAACCTATTGAATAAAATATGGGAAACCGATGATTTGCACGAAAAAATAAATAATGAAAGGCAATTCATAGCATTTATGACAACGCTGCAAAATGATCTAAATGCCAACCCCAAAAACGATGACCTCAATGAATATCCAACCGATACCCTAAAGCTGATCAGTGACGGCAATAATCCGCAGGAAGCGGACAATATCCGTTGATTCAGGCATTTTTTGTAACTATTCTGAGGGACAACAAATCAAAGGTATGCCCCGTGTAGGTTGCGGTTGGCTAGTGCCAACCCAATATTTCAAGGGTATAGCGTTAATTGTTGGGTTGCAAAAAGCATGCAACCCAACCTACGCAAAATAATCACAACTTTTCTTCAAAATGCAAACATTACCAATACCGCACTGCCCATGCTGACGCCTGAAATCAATTGCGTTTTTTTCAGCAATGATGATGTTTCCCAAATCCATGTTATTTGACGTTTTTGCTCCCGGTACCAATCCGGAAATGCAGCACACATTTTTGCTATCCGGTGATACAGCCAAATAGCAGCCAATCCCCCCATGAATATCATCAAATAAAAGACTGTAATCTGCGTAGTCCGCCGACTTACATTAAAAAAATGTCCAATCAGTTCATCCAATAAAAATTCAAAAAGCATGTAGACGTGCTGAACAATCCAAACTACCGCATGCAGCAATTCCAAAGGCATTTGGATAGTCAAGAACATTAATGCAATCAATATGACCCAATTATTAAGATTTAAGGTTTTCATATCATTCAGTCTCCTCAACAAAAATTACTTTTAACGGGGTTAACCTGGTTGCAAAATCCATAGCCCAATAGGGGCAAGGCTCGTTTTAACTACATTTAAAAGGATTAATAGTTCCAGCCAGACAAATCGAACCTGAAATTGACAATCCTTTCAAAAATTCTCAGGTTGGAGTTTAGCCTTGTTCACTTTCATAAAGCTTTCACGACACTCCAAATTTATATTTTTTTCACCTTGCCGCATTAAGACCCAAACTCCTCACTCACCAACTGAGGCTTTTAGACAAGACAAATGATTAAAGCAGCTTATCTATTTAGTTAAGATGGGCGACTTATCACATAAAAGAATCATACTAATTACTAAAATTACAAAACCCGTTCAATCCAAACACTAATCGTATGTAACTATTCAGACCCCCACAAAAAAACTGTATTTTTAAGCCACCAAGACTTATTCTGTGCGCCATGCAACTGAGCGATCATGATCTAAACCAACTGGATGAAGACAAGCTTCTTGACCTGCCGGAA
>Ga0208244_100666_pt1 | contig 28242 bp, 30 predicted proteins | sample SubbioCR12Aug_5A_FD_184828 | JGI IMG/M metagenome (GOLD analysis project Ga0208244, IMG submission 184828) | Serpentinite rock and fluid subsurface biosphere microbial communities from McLaughlin Reserve, California, USA - CR12Aug_5A (SPAdes) | ecosystem: Environmental > Terrestrial > Deep...
CTTCAGGGCGTCTGTAATCGGCCAGCAGGCTGTCGATCAATTCGTTGCTTACGGTCATTTCTACTCCTCGAAAAGTAATGGCAGTTTCCTGCCAAATGACCGTTTACACAAAATTTCTTACACCCTCTAAGGCATTAACTTTCCATTACGTCGACGGAATCCATTTTTAAATACAGGGATGACAAATCTCCAGACTTTACACGGAACTGACTGCGGCGCTTTGTGGAGGGTTTTGTACTAGAGGCATTTTCCAATTTAATTCCTGGGTCATAGTAAATTTTTCCTTGAAACAAGGCTTTTAATACCAACAGGAAATCGGCCCCTTCACCTAAACGAACCATGTTGCCATAGCTGTACTGAAGCCTTGGATCGGTATTCTTCAAGGATGGGACGTATACGGCTTGCGCATGTTTCTTGTTCCAATGGTTCATCAAATCTGTATAGGTCCATGTCGCTGCTTCTATTCCACTATCAGTGAGTAATGAAATGCCAGCCGATTTTGTGAGGATTTTCCCATCTGCGGCGTCGAACCCGACTAACATTAAGGTAAGGCCAGTGGTGGCATGCCTTTCACCTGCCTTGTGGATGCCGCCGAAGTTCAGACGATCTTCGCGTCCCATCTTGTCTGGATAGCCGTACTTCCGAATAAAACTTTCTACTCCATGAGTTTTATAATGCCCACCGGTTGGCTCTGGGGTCATAAGGGTAATCACTGAGCTATTGAGACGGTCAAATCTGTTGACTGCGTATTGTTTTAATTCCCACCCTTTAAAATCAGGCTCAGCATCACCATTCGGAGAAATCCCGAATTCCGCTTCCAAGGTATAACCGCCGCACTGCGAAGCAGTACAAGGGAGAATATTTCCGCAGTTATCCAACCTTTTTGAGTCAATCCATCCCTTTTTATGAATTATTTTTAATCGCTCCAAGAGTTCTTTACGTGTATCGCCTGCAACGGGAAGCTCATAGAAAATTCGTATTTTATTGATGTGTTTTGCGTGCTCAATTTCCTGCCGGATAGGATGAGTGTGAGGTAACACTGCGCCAATAATTCGGCCGTCCGGGTGCACGCCAAGGAATAATAAGCGCCCTGCAACACAGGTTGCTTCATCCAGTAATTCGGAAGGGCCGTTATGACAACCGTCGAGGAAGCCCGAAAAACGCACTTCTGGATATTGAGGGTAAAAGATTAATTGTGATCCAGGAGCGGAATGTAGCTCACCGCTCCCCATCATCCACCAAAAGTTGAGTTTTGCCTTGAAAATTGGATTTTCACCGTTTGAATCAGGAAAGACTCCTAAGGTGGGAAACATGGTCAGAGCAGAAAAGCTGGTTCCAAAGTAAATCTGCTGTTTCTTGTTATTGTTCTTTGCAAGAATTTTTAGATATAGGCGGGTAACGCCTTTGTCGGCGAACATCTGTATGAGGTTGCTGAGAGTTTCTACCCTGAGATTTTGTGCCATCTGTCGCTCTTGGATATTTCATAAGATGAGGTGTCTGACCGTAGCAGCCACTGGCAAATGTTGTCAATCGTATTCGGGAGTTCGGAGGTTTGCGCTTTTCCTTTTAGCGCACATTCCCAAATTACCAGAACGCGCCATCCGGTGTTTATGAGTGCTTTAAGAACTTCACTATCTCTTGCGCGATTCTGCCCGATCTTATTGCGCCAAAAGGCTATATTGGAAGACGGCCACTTGAACAGTGGGCAGTCATGACCATGCCAGAAGCATCCGTGAATGAATATAACGGCGTTATATTTTTTAAAAACGAGATCAGGCCTCCCAGGTAGCGAGACTTTGTTCAGTCTGAACCGGAAACCGAGTTGGTGTAATGCTGACCTTATTTGTTTTTCAGGTTTTGTGTTTTTCGATCTAATTCCGGCCATCATCCGGCTACGTGTAGCCGGATCAACAACATCAACCATCAGGCATCCAGCCGCATACCACAAGCATTCATGAAAATGGGGTAAGCGGCCTCAATCACTTTGTCATGGCCGATGCCTGTTTCCAGCTTCTCAAGCAGAAAACGCAACTCCATTACTTCTCGCGTTGAGAAAGTGCGTGCGCCATCGACAATCGTGACGATTTCAGCAGGATCTTCTTCAGGATGGAAAAGCAGGTTTTGGCACTGCATTTCAGAAAACCATTGCAATGCACCGTCAAAAGTCACTTCATTAAGTTTTGGAATACGCGATTGAGTTTGCATCGTTCAGTCCTCAGGCAGTTGCATAAAGAAAAGGTAGTTCAGGTTCCAGGATATCAGCTTCCAATATTGGCTGCATCAATCTTGCGACATGAGCCATGACCTCTACAACAACAGAGTTTCCGAACTGTTTGTAAGCTCGTGTATCCGACACCGGAATCCTGAACGTATCTGGAAACCCCATTAGTCTTGCACATTCTCTTGGCGTCAGCCGTCTTGGGTTTATGTCCTCCCCTTGAGACACTAATATTTCCGAGCCATCTTTGTAATAACGGGCAGAGAGTGTGCGAGTCACGCTATCCGGTCCCACCAAGCCAAAACCAAAACCATTGCCCTTTAGGCGGTGTTTTTCTGCGTAGTTCTGCAGGTAGCGCCACAGGTTGTCGGTGAGGGTGTATTTGGCGGGAACTTGATTGGTAGCATGGTCAAAAAAACGGCCTTCATCCCAATCCAGCACGGGCTCTGTGCCATCGGTGCGGTGTAGTATTTCTTTAAGCGTGCGTTGGCCTTTGGGTGGTAATGGCAGTGCATCAAAATCAAACGCCACCGGCTCACGAAAACCTACTATCAAAATACGTTCGCGGTGCTGTGGGATGAAATGTGCGCCATCTATCACTCGATAATGGATGTGATACCCCAGCTCTTCTGTGAGCGTGCGTTTGATGACATCGAAGGTGCGGCCTTTGTCGTGTGATACCAGATTTTTAACGTTTTCCAGTAAAAAAGCGCGTGGTTGCTTTGCTTGAATAATGCGTGCCACATCAAAAAACAGTGTGCCTTGGGTTTCATCAGCAAATCCATGTGCCTTGCCCAGCGCATTTTTTTTGCTCACGCCAGCAATCGAAAATGGTTGGCAGGGAAAGCCCGCGAGAAGCACATCGTGATCGGGTACATCGGTAGCTGCGATTTGCGTGATATCGCCAGCAATGGCGTGCCCATTGCGGAAGTTATGAGCATAAGTCTTTTGCGCGTAGCTATCCCATTCGCTGGTAAATACGCAATGTCCGCCGATGCGTTCAAAGGCAGTGCGTATGCCACCGATTCCCGCAAATAGGTCGATAAAAGCAAAGCCTTCTGTCGCTTGCGCAGGAGTGTCAAATGGAAGCATCTGCTGTAGTGCTGCAACATAACCGACCTTGATAGGGCTTTGGCGTGCTTCCCAGCGTCGGATAGTGCGAATATCAATGCCTAATTCTTGTGAGATATGTGCTTGTGTATGGTGCTTGCGGGCTTGGATAAGGTAATCCCAAGCCGCTTCATGATCTTGTCCGGTATTTAAAACAGTGGCCATGGCTTTTATCTTTCTGGGAATTTTTACGGACATTAAGTCCTATTTTAATTCCAGTCAATAGTAAATTGTGAAGATTGGAATTATGTGGCGATTTAGGTAAATTCAGCCCAGTGGTATTGTTCATAATAATCTTTGTGTAAGTTGATAATTTTGCATTAGCTCATATGCACTAATGACGGCTAACAATAGTTTGTTAGAATGACCCCTTATTGAAAGTTGACTTTGACCACACTCAAACTCCCATCCTCCAAATCCAAAGCTGGCAATTCGGCGCACAAGCCGGTGCGTCGTCCTGATGCTGCCAAGCGGGTACGCACAAGCGCACCGGCAAACACAGATAACCCTCAAATCAACGCAGCCGGGCATGCACAAGCACCGGTAGTCGACAAGCCCGAGCGTCAGCGTAATCACCGGCATGACGGCAAGCCGCGCCAACCTGCGGCACCGGACAGTCGTGCGCCTGCTGAGCGCCCTTTGCAGCGCGGTGAGTTCAAACGCGATGAATATAAACGCGACGAACAGAAGCGTGATGAAAAAAAGCGCAATCCGCCCAAAACCCTGGTGCAGGGCCGGGATACGCCGCGGCGCGGCGGCAAGGCGCGGGATGGTTTCGAGCAGGGCGATTTCAATCAGGACCGCGCGACCAACCCGATGTTTGCGCCCAAGCCGCTTGCCTCCAATCCCGATTTTCCGCGCCTGTCGAAACGCATGGCGGAGCTGGGCTTGTGTTCGCGCCGCGAAGCTGACGAGTGGATCGTCAACGGCTGGGTGAAGGTCGACGGCAAGGTGGTCGATGTGCTGGGCACCCGCGTCGCGCCGGAGGCCAGAATCGAGGTCAGCAAGGCGGCGGAAAAGCATCAGTCGGAAATCGTCACGATTTTGTTGCACAAGCCGGTGGGTTACGTTTCAGGCCAGGCTGAGGATGGTTATGAGCCTGCCGTGGTGCTGGTGCACCCGGATAATCAATGGGAAGAAGACCCGGTCAGAAAGACGTTCCAGCGCGGATTCCTCAAGGGGCTGGCGCCGGCCGGCCGGCTGGATATCGATTCGACCGGTTTGCTGGTGCTGACGCAGGATGGCCGTGTCGCCAGACAGTTGATCGGCGAGGATTCGACTACCGAGAAGGAATATTTGGTCAGGGTCGAGGGCACGCTGTCGGCGGAAGGGCTGAAGAAGCTCAATTTCGGTCTGGCGCTGGATGGTGTCCCGCTCAAGCCGGCCAAGGTTTCCTGGCAGAATGAAGACCAGTTGCGCTTTGTGCTGCGCGAGGGCAAGAAACGCCAGATTCGCCGCATGTGCGAGCTGGTAGGGCTGCATGTTGTCGGACTCAAACGTGTGCGTATCGGCAGTGTGACACTGGGCAAATTGCCTGTGGGGCAATGGCGTTATCTGCGGCCAGGCGAGCGTTTTTAGCCCGGATGTTTCATGAATTCGCGTGATGATCGCGCAGGATATTGGTTTTCCAGTGCTTTTTATGAAGGAGCGGTGTAGTTATTCATACACCCGGCTGAGGAAAAAGTGCTGGGAAAGCAAAGACCATGCGAGGGTGCGTGAAATTTATGAAATATTCGGGTTGGTTAGTTTGAGAAAAAGGAAGATTTTCTGCTTATGGAATTGATGTTGTTGTTGAAGGCTTTCATTCTGGGTGTGGTTGAGGGCGCGACTGAGTTTTTGCCGGTCAGCAGCACCGGCCACCTGATCATCGTCGGTGATCTGCTCGAATTCAATGATGAGAAAAGCAAGGTGTTCAAGATATTCATCCAGCTCGGCGCGATTCTGGCAATCTGTTGGGAATACCGTACACGTCTGCAGCATGTCGCCAGCGGTGCATTCAGCGACAAGGCGGCGCAACGTTTCATCTACAATCTCGTTGTTGCTTTCATGCCGGCCGCATTGCTCGGCCTGGCTTTCCACAGCCAGATCAAGGCGTATCTGTTTTCACCGTTTACAGTTGCCATTGCCCTCATCGTTGGCGGTTTCGTCATTCTGATCGTGGAGAAATTCGCGCCTGCGCCGACGACGGAAACCGTCGATGACATGAGTTTCAAGCAAGCGCTGAAGATCGGCTGCGCACAGTCGATGGCATTGATCCCGGGGGTTTCCCGTTCCGGCGCCACTATCCTCGGCGGCGTCATCTTCGGCCTGTCACGCAAGGCCGCGACCGAGTTCTCCTTTTTCGTCGCCATCCCCATCATGTTTGCCGCGACTACCTTCGATCTGTTGAAGAACCGCGATCTTTTGAGCTGGGGCGATGTCCCCGTCTTCGCTGTCGGCTTCATCACATCTTTCTTTGCGGCCCTGTTGGCAGTGAAGACTTTCATCCGCTATATCGCGCATCACGATTTCCGTCTGTTTGCCTACTACCGTATCGTTTTTGGCAGCATCGTCCTCGCCTATTTCTGGAACGCCTGATGATCGCATGAATGATTACGAGCGTCTGGTAGCGAGCCTGTCCCGCTTCGAGGAGCAGGCGAAACAGAAGCCGCTGACACTGGGCGAGGCGCTGGATAGTCTGCATGGTTCCGCCTACGCCCTGATTTCCCTGATTCTGGTCATTCCTTTTTTTCAACCGGTCCCGCTCGGCCCCATGACGATACTGGCCGGTCTGACTTTCGTTTTTCTCGGCTGGCAGATGTGGCGCGGCCGTACCTCGCCTGTGCTGCCAAAGGCGATGCGCGATCTGGCCTTGAGTGAGGAAGCCTGGCGCTTGATCGGCCATGGCTGTTTGAAGATCGTGCATTTTTGTCATAAATTTACCAAACCGAGGCTTTACGGTCTGGTCGAAGGCAGACAGGGACAGAGAATCGGCGGTATGATTCTGATGGTGGCAGGTGCGCTGATGGCCATTCCGTTCGGCATCCTGCCGATGAATAATACCTTGCCGGGTTTGGCGATATTGTTCTTTTGCCTGGCTGACATGGAAAGTGACGGGCTGATGACATTGATTGCATTTGGCTGGATCATTGTGACCATCCTATATTTCACTGCCTTTTTCATCGGCCTGTATTTTCTAGGCACTGAAGTGTTCGAATATCTGAAAATTTGAATAACGAATCGAGTTCAGACATGAATAAAATACTCAAATATGGCGCTTTCGCGCTGGCCGGTCTGATTGTGCTGGTACTCATCGTGGCCGGCATTGTCGCGGCCACGTTCAATCCCAACGACTACAAGCCGCTGGTGGTCAAAATGGTGCAGGAGAAAAAGCAACGTACCCTGAATATCGAGGGCGACATCAAGCTCGCTTTCTGGCCGAAGATCGGTGCCAATCTCGGCCGTATCTCCATTTCCGAACACAAGAGCGACAAGGAGTTCGCTGCAGTGGAAGGCCTCAAGGTTTCGCTGGCATTGCTGCCACTGCTGAAAAAAGAGCTGATCGTCGACACCATCTATGTCGACGGCGCGCGTGCCAATATCGTGCGCTACGAGGACGGCACTACCAACTATGACGACTTGCTGAGTGAGGACGAAAGCGAATCCGAGCAGATCAAGTTCGATGTCGACGGCATCATCGTCACCAATTCCGCCGTGACCTATACCGACTTGCAGGCGGGTAACGAGATCAAGCTGAGCAAGTTCAATCTGGAAACCGGCCATGTTGCGCTTGCCCGGCCATTTGATGTGAAGACCGATTTCGAATTGTCTGCCAAGGAGCCGGCGCTCAACATCGCCGCGAAGATCAAGGGTAACTTCATGGCCGATCCGGAGCAGAAGCATTTCGTGGCAAAGGGGCTGGATGCCAATATGCAGGGTGACTTTGCCGGCGGCAAGGATGTGGTCGTCAAGCTGAGCGGTGATGTCGATGCCAGGCCGGAGAACATGGAACTGCTGGTTGATGGTTTGAAATTGGCAATGACCGGCAATTTTGACGGTGCCAAGGTCGCGGTCGATCTGGCAGCGCCAAAGCTGGTGGTGCTGAAAGACGAAGTCAGCGGCAAGGAAGCCAGCTTGAGCCTGACGCAGGAAAAAGGCAGCGACAGCGTCAAGGCCAATCTGGTGCTGGCCGATGTCAAGGGTTCGCCCAAGGCGCTGCAAAGCAGCGGCATTACCGGCGATATCTCGGCCAAACAGGGCGCACGTACGGTGCAGGGCAAGTTCTCGTCGCCCTTCAGCGGCAATCTCGAACTGCTGATTTTCGATCTGCCCAAATTGGCCGGTAATCTGGATGTGAAGGACCCGGCACTGCCGGGCGGAGCGATGAAGGGCGATTTCGCACTCAAGCTGCATGCCGACGTCAAGCAGGAGCAGGTGAAGAGCGATTTCAACCTGGCCATCGACAACACCAAGTTGAATGGCGATGTGGCCGTGGCCGGCTTCAAGAAGCCGAATATCAAGTTCAACCTGAACGCCGATACGCTGGATCTCAACAAGTTGCTGGGTCAGCCCTCTGCCAAAACCGCCAAGGCGGCTGATGCTTCAGATAAACCCGCTGACCTGTCTGCGCTGAAGGATCTGCTACTGGAAGGCAAGGTCAGTATCGGCAGCATTCTCTACGACAAGTATCGGCTCACCGGTCTCAACATGGGTATCAAGGCCGATGGTGAACGTCTCAACGTCAGCCCGTTTGCCGTCAAGCTGGACGAATCGCAGATCAAGGGCAGCTTCGGCATCAGCCGTTTTGCCAAACCGATCTATCATTTCGATGTGGATATCGACAAGCTGGATGCTGACCGTTACATTGCCAAGTCCGGCGACAAGCCGGCAGCTGCAGGCAGCAAGTCCGACACTGACACGCCGATCGACCTGTCGGCACTGAAGGCGATCAATGCTGACGGCGAACTGCGTATCGGCTGGCTCAATCTGGCCAACGTCAAGTCGACCAGTGTCCGCATCAAGCTCAAGGCGGATGATGGCGTGGCGCAGCTGGCACCGTTCTCCGCCAACCTGTATGAAGGCGCGATGAACGGCTCGCTACAGGTTGATGCCCGTTCTACACCGCAGATTGCCTTCAAACAGAACATGACCGGTATCGCTATCGGTCCGCTGCTGGTTGATGCCATCAACAATGATATGTTGAGCGGCAAGGGCAATCTGAATCTGGACGTGAAAACCAGCGGAGCGACGGTAAATACGCTAAAAAAGTCGCTTAACGGTACTGCCGGCCTGAATCTGGCCGATGGTGCCGTCAAGGGTATCGATATCGCCGGCACTATCCGTGGCTACAAGGACAAGCTTAGCTCACTCAAGGGTCAGGCCAGTGTCGAGGGCGACAAGACGCAGAAGACCGATTTCAGTGAAATGTCGGCTACCTTTAACATCAAGAACGGCGTCGCCCATAACGACGACCTCAATATGAAATCACCCTTGTTTCGTATCACCGGTAGCGGTGATGTCGACATCGGTAATGAAACCATCGACTATCTGGCCAAGCCAACTGTCGTCAAGACGCTGGCGGGTCAGGGCGGTGCCGGTCTGGATGAGTTGAGCGGCGTCACCATTCCGGTCAAGCTGACAGGTACCTTCGCCAAACCCAAATATGCGCTGGATTTTGCCGGCGTCGCTGCGGCCATCGCGCAGAAGAAGGTTATCGACAAGGCCGGCGGCGAAAAGGGTGAGGCGGTGCAAAAACTGTTGGAAGGTGATGCCGCCGGTGGGCTGGAAAGCCTGCTGAAGAAGAAAACCGAGCCTGCACCTGCAGAGAAAACCGCAGATCCGGCAACGACGCCTCCGGCTGAAGAGAAACCGGCGAGCAAGGAAGACAAGGTCAAGCAGAAGCTGGATAAGCTGTTGGGTTTTTAGGGTCGTTAAGCGTTTTTTCAACGTTTCAAATCAAAGAAGCGCCATTGCCGGACTGATTATTTCTGATCTCCGGCAATGGCGCTTGTTATTGGTCGCTGAGTATTAGCGTTTGTTATGGCCGGGTGCGTTCTCGCTGTTACCGGGGCCGTGAGGGTCATGGCCGGGTGGCACGCCGTGACGATGGTGGTGATGGCAGGCGCTGAGAAATAACATCAGCAGCACGATAGAGAGCAGGGTTTTCATGGTGTTACCTCAATGATGATGAACAAAGTGCACACAAGCGTGGAGCCCGTGCCTTTGCAGTGTATCCTGAAGTGCGCATCTGCATTCATTCAAGTTGCACGGCCGGCTGCATCAAGGTGAATCAAGTCGTGTCCGGTTTCGCTAATCTGATCATTCAATGGCAAAAGCAGCATGGGCGTCATGACCTGCCCTGGCAGAATACGCGCGATCCCTATGCCATCTGGGTGTCCGAGATCATGCTGCAGCAAACGCAGGTGACGGCAGTCATCGGCTATTACCAGCGCTTCATGCAGCGCTTTCCGGATATCGCCAGTCTGGCTGCAGCCACTCAGGATGAAGTGTTGCAGCATTGGAGTGGATTGGGTTACTACTCAAGAGCGAGAAATCTGCACCACGCCGCGCAGATCATGGTCGAGCAGCATGCGGGGCAATTTCCCAACCGGATGGAGGATATCCTGGCGCTGCCAGGTATCGGCCGTTCTACTGCCGCTGCCATCTCCAGCTTCGCTTTCGATCATCCTGCACCGATTCTGGATGGCAACGTCAAACGTGTTTTCGCCCGTCATTTTCTGGTCGAGGGCTGGCCTGGTCTGCCAAAAGTGGAAAAACAGTTGTGGCAGCTGGCCGAAAGCCTGATGCCGCAAACAGAGGTCATCGCTTATACGCAGGGTTTGATGGATCTGGGCGCAACGCTATGCACGCGCAGCAAGCCGCGCTGTGATGCGTGCCCCTTGCATGTCAGCTGCGGCGCCCTGGCTCAGAATAAAGTGAAGCAACTGCCTGCTGCCAGGCCGCGCAAAGTGTTGCCGGAAAGAAGCATCACCATGCTGCTGTTGCTGCAGGGTGATGAGGTCATGCTGGAAAGACGCCCGCCCAGCGGCATCTGGGGCGGGCTCTGGAGCCTGCCGGAAGTCGAATCTGGCATTGATGTGCAAGGCGCGGTGCGCGAGCGTTATGGTCTGGAAACTGAACAGTTGCCATCATTGCCCTTGCTGAGCCATACCTTTACGCATTTTCGCCTGCATATCACGCCGCAACCATTGCGCATCATCGGGAATTTGCCTCGGTTGCAACAGAGCTCCAGCGTCATGCTGAGCCGGGATGATGCGATAGGTGCTGCGCTGCCGACACCGGTGCGCAAGATACTGCACCAACTCCAGCCGGCTTGATCCGTGTATTCTTAACCGGCCTTGCGAAAAGTCAGATTAATCCGGCAATCCCCGGTCTGAGGATGCAGTCCGGGTTGAACCGGCAGCACGCCGTGATAGCGCATTCGGTCTTCGCCACCCCATACCACCACATCGCCATGCTGCAGCTCCATACGCAATGCCTTGTCGCCGCGTCGCAGGCCGCTGAACAGAAAAGTGGCCGGCAGACCAAGGGAAACCGAGACGATAGGCTGGCTGAAATCGCGTTCGTCCTTGTCCTGATGCAAGCCCATTTTGGCACCGGGGCTGAACTGGTTGATCAGGCAGGCGTCCGGTTCGAAAGCGGCGAAGCCGGCTGCGCCGGCAGCAGCAGTGGCCAATGATGAGAAAGCATCAGGCATGGCCGGCCATGGTGTGCTGCTGACCGGATCCCTCGTCTCATAGCGGTAACCTTTTCTGTCGGATACCCAGCCCAGTTGACCGCAACTGGTGGTTCTGACCGACATCTTCTGGCCGCCGGGCGTCACCATCTCGCGCGGAGGTGCGGCAGCGAAGATTTCTCGCAGCGCTACCATCAAGGCGGCTTCGCACTGGAACGCGAAGCCGCGCAGCCACCAGGAGGCCGGCCCGATCTGCAGCTTTTCGGAATCGTTGTTTGTGTCAAACAGGCCCATGTGCCTGCCCCTGGAGATGGATGTAAAAAAGCCCCCGAAAGGATTTCGCGGGGGCTTTCACCGGACTGCCTTTGTTGGCCAAGTGACGGCTTAAATCTCGCCCCAGCTTTCGTCCCACATGCAGTGCTTGATGGTGTGACGGTTCTTGATCAGTTCGTCGATCGAAGGTTCGTCGTTCAATGCACGCTTGATCGCCAGCTTGGTGGCTTCGTAGTTGTTCTTGTACATGTCTGCCTTGTCCAGCTTGCCTTCCTTGGCCAGCGCGGCACAGCCCGGATCGATCCATACCAGGGAGACGATGCACAAGTCGTTAACCTGATCCTTGGGGATGATGCCTTCGATCACGCAGTCGACGATCGCGTCTGCGGTGGCGGCCTGGACGACACCACCGAACAGTTCGATGTTGATGGAATCCTTCAGTGTGACCTTGGGCACCATCATGGCGGCAGGACGCACCAGCTGGTTGATGTCACGGACGACGAACATTGCAGTGTGGCCCTTGCTTTGCGCCATCATGTTGGCGAATGCGGTGCCGACCGGGCCGTCAACGGCGCCGATGAGGATTTCCGGCATGGCAGCGGTAACGTCCTTGCCTTCAGTGAAAATGGTGGCTTCACCAGCCTTGAAAACGATCTTGGACATGGAATTCCTTTGATTAACGAGTGGGGAAAGGCTCTATTTTACCGAAGCAGGCAGCAATCAACAAATGGCAAAAGCATGTCAAGCGGATTGAAAATCAGATGGTTAGGGCAGCTATTGATGGCTGGCATTATTCAAGTCATTTGCATATTGCGGTGAGGGATGCCAGCATCCGGATATTCCTCGCTGCAGACCTGGAATCCGGCACGCTCATAGAAGGGAATGGCATGGGTTTGTGCCGAGAGTCCGATGGGGCCGTCATCATGTTGTCGACACAGCTGGATGGCGGTTCTTAATAATGCCGAGCCTACTCCCTTGCTGCGCCAGGGAGTCAGCACTGCCATGCGGCCGATGCTGTTGTGCTCAAGGTTCCTGGCATAGAGGATTCTGGCGCAGCCTATTGCCCGTCCATCAGCATCCAGCGCCAGCAGATGCGTTGCCGTTTCATCCAACCCATCCCACTCCAGATCCGGTGGCACCTGTTGTTCCTTAATGAAAACTTCGGTGCGTATGATGCTCAGTCGTGCTTTTTCGCTCGGCCAGTCGACTGCCTCAATAGTGAACGGCCGGGAATTATCAGGGTGTTTCAATTGGATTGCGCATCAATGTCCTGCTGCATTTTTGCTGCAGATTGTTCGATGGAGGCAGCGGCCTCTTTTGCGCTTTTCAGCACTTCGCGCTGGTCCTCAGCGATTTTCGGAGTCGAATCGGGAGGCGAGCAGGCTGTCAGTGTCAGGTAGAGCAGCGCCAAGCCGAGCAGCATAGGCACGGCCAAAAGAGGAATGGAAAGCATGGGTCTGGAACAAGCATGATCCTGCATGATGTCTCCCTGCTGCAGACTTGCAGCCATAAGCACTTCCGTGCATTATGCAGCATCTTTTTTACGATACAAACAAGGGTGAATCGATGAACAAATATCTGGCAGTATTGGGGCGCGTGCTGCTCGCTCAAATTTTCCTGGTGCAGGTCATCATGCTGGTCAACAGTTTCATGAGCAATCCGACCGGTTATGAACAGTATCAGATGGGGCTTGCCAACCACGGCCTACCCGGCATCTTCGCGCCGTTGATCATCCTTATCCAGATCGTCGGTGGTCTTGCGCTGCTGTTGGGTTACAAGACGCGTATCGCCGCCATCGTCATGGCCATTTATGCCTTGTTCATTATGCTGGCCGGTTTGACGCCTGCGCCGCTGCAGTATCTTGCGATCGTTGGTGGTCTGTTGGTGCTGGCGGCCAATGCCGACACAGCATTCAGTCTGGATGGTTGCAGGAAGAAGGCTTGAGTTAACAAATAAAAAAGGCGCCAGTGCAGACTGTGTAAAAACTGCTTGATGTAGCGGTTAATAAAAGCGCCTCGCAAAGTTTGTGAGGCGCTTTTATTTTGACGGATAGCCGAACCGGGAGAGTGATGGCTCAAGCCGCCGCCAGCCTCGCCAGCAGAGCGCGGGTTCCCGGAATGTTGACCACACGTTTGAAGTGATGGGCCAGCACCGCCAAGGCCATTTCACCCCTGACAGCCGGCGCCGCGACATGGCAAAAAAACTCGGGGTCGACAATTTCATGGTGATCGACGACGCCAGCAATATTGCTGCCAGCACAGCCATGCAGCAGCGCCTCAAATGGAAGAACGATGTCGAAGTCCGCACCCTGCCATAACTGGCTGCGCTCGCCATCGGCCTGCACCTGATCGAAGCGGTTCTGCCTTCACCACTCCCCGGCGTCAAACCCGGTATCGCCAACATCGTGACTCTGTATGTGCTGTATCAGTACGGCATCGGCACTGCCGCCTGGGTCAGCCTGCTGCGCGTGTTCGTCGGCAGTCTGCTGCTGGGGCAGTTGTTCTCCCCCACATTTCTGCTCAGTTTTGGCGGCGCGCTCAGCAGTCTCGGCATACTCGCTCTTGTCATCCATCTGCCCAGAAAATGGTTCGGCCCGGTCAGCCTCAGCATACTCGCCTCATTCGCCCACATCAGCGGCCAACTCCTGATCGTCTGGCTATGGCTGATTCCGCACAGCGGTATCGTCTACCTGACGCCAATCTTCGCGCTGGCTGCGTTGGTTTTCGGCTTGATTAACGGCCTGGTGCTGACCAGACTGATGCAACAAAACTGACGGGCAGCAAAAAGGGCGGCATTGCCGCCCTTTTTGAAGCTTGAATCGATCAATCAATTATCAACTCACGCCAGATGGACCTCGTCCTGGTGAATCCAGAACCGGAACCGGAAAACGGCACACCTGGAATCAACTGCGGTGTCGGATTATCCGCAGTCACAATCGAGACCTTGGGTTTTCCGTCGGTATAGACCACGTTGAAGCCGACAATGGGTGAATTCGTTTGCTGAGAAACTATGCCCGCAGCGTCTGTCACAGCTCGACCGGTTCTATAATCAAAGTAATTAAACCAGCCATATCCCGCAGGCTGGCAAGCCGAAGATGTGGGAACGTTGGTTGGTACCAACAGAGTACCAACTACCAACTGTGAGGCAACATTTTGCCGCTCACCACTATCTGGCAGATCCACATACCATCCATTGCCGGTATCCCAATTGACCGCATTGTCGGACCCACTCTTGCGACTGCCTGCACCCGCCGAAACAATGGTTTGCTGCACAAGTGACCCTCTGGGATTAATCAGAGTCGAGCCACTCTTATCATCCTTGATGCCATACAGGGTCTGCAAATCATTATTGGTGAGATCACCCCTCTCCAGATATTTTCCTGTTCCGACAAATACCGCATGATGGTTTTTGATTGAGCCGAGCTCAGGCTTCACGGTAATAGGTTGCGGCGTCGCACCCGCCATCAGTTGCGCAAACTTTGTAACTGAATTGTCACTCAGGTCAAATCGCCATAGATTACCCTGCAAGTCACCACCATAGACATGGGTTGCCGTGTTGTTTCTTTCAGCTTCAGCAGCATAGGCCGCAATTTTAGCCAGACCGCTGGGATCGCTCGTATTGCCAACACCGGTTGATATCTGCGCAATCTTGGTACCCGTCACGGCATTCAGGATGAAAAGGTAGCCCTTGCCATCTCCGGTATTAAAAAGCGCCGGGTTATTCGGTTTGAAATCCGACGTATTATAGAAAGTGCTGTTATCCGGAATGTTGTTATAGCCGGAAGTCACCAACACCACCCAAGTTCCGTCCGGCCTTTTGGTCACAATCGGGTTGCCGAATGTGTAGCCCAGATTAGGTTCGTCACTGGCATCAAACTCCCAGAGCAGGGTAGGATCCTGTGCCGGATCAGTGATATCCAACGCATAATAACCCCGGCCACCCGCATTGAGGCCACCCACCAATATAGTCTTCCAGCTTGCACCGGCGCCACCGCAACCGGCCACACAGATATCCGAAATAGTGATGTCGCCGTTAACGTAGTAACTATGCTTGCTGCCATACGCCGTATCAGCCAGCTTCCACATGTTTTGAATCACCATGCTGGGCACGTAGGCCCATTTTTCTTCCATAGTATTGGCATCAAAGGCATGCAACATGCCATCGTTGGCGGCTGCATAAACGACGCCGGATCGGCTAGCCTTAAGGGATTTGAACGAGTCATATCCGTAATCCACATAATTAAATGTAGGCTTGCCGACAAATGCTGGCTTTGAATCAATCAAATCACCTAATACCGCATGCCGGAACCGCAAAATTCGTTTTTCTGAATCTGGCGAGTTTTCTTCATAGCCTTTCTGGCCACGGAGATAATTCACCAGATTCTCTCCGGTCAGCAATGCCTGCTGTTCAGGCGTCAAAGAAGGCCATTGCGAGAGATTCAACGATAGAAAATCGCTTTGAAAAGTTGCTTTCTGGGCCGCAGTCAAGTTCGCATAACTAAAATTACCAAGGCTGCCAGGGGCGCTACCCACCTTCATGAGAATCTTTCTGCTGTCCGTGAAATTACCAACCCTACCTTTAAGCGTTCCATTACATGAAGCGGCAACCGGCACTTTGCAATTCGTACCATCCAGCACGCCGGAACAAGCCAAAGGATTGGTCACATTCGGCGTCACGCAGTTGTATCCACCATCACCATCTGCCAGGATACTGGAAGGAGATGAACAACCGAATGACGGTACCACATCTTCCACACAAGCAAGTGCAGTTAAACCTACTGCGCCACTGTTTTCATCGATCACCCGCTTTTCAAGATTACCGATCCACAACCCGGAGGTGTAACTGGCGACATAGGCAAAGTTATCTCCTGCAACAGGGTTAAGCGTGCTGGTCGCTGCTGCGGCACCCGCGCCGACCTTGACATCTATAGAGGCCAACGCATCCGCCAAAGACTTGGCCAGATCGTCCGGACTTTTCGCACTGAAATAAGTACCTTCGCCATTGACCGCTGCATGCCACATATCGTCAACCGCACTCTCTGTACCACTAACTGGTACAGGCCAATTTGTGTCATTGTCGCCATTCTTGATATCGAAATAATCACCAAAGGTCGCTGTCTTGTAATCGCGGGTATAAGCCAGCTCACCGTCGACTCCCAGACCCAGCGTCATCGTCACCATCGTCTGTTTCTGATTAGCTGTGGAAGGTGGCGGATCCTGACAGACCCCGAATCCTAGTGCACCGGTACAGTTGCCCAACTCAGTCGTCCGCAGATCTGTATCCCGATAGTATTTGGCCACATCCGCTAGAGTATTGGATGTCGCCGTAAGCCCTTCATACATTGGGCGGGGAGTAGTCCCGCCATCCATATTGCCAATAGTATTACCTGTGACATTGATAGCGCCTGAATCATTATCGTTCCAATAGCCGTCCGATGTCAGCAGTGCGAAATTCTGCTGGCAGGAGTATTGCACCGGATCAGTGAACGTGTTGTTCACCGTTTCCTTATTGGCATAGATACGCCCCGCTCTCGACAGTGCGGTACGCAACGGCGTACTACCACTAGGCGGGATGCTGAAAAACTTGTTGTACCAATTTATTTTGTGGGCGGTATTGAAAGTATCAAACTTCAACGACTTACCTGAACTGCTGTTAATTGTCATAAAGCCGATTCTGAAATCCTCGCCGATATCCTTGAATGCCAGACTTGCTGCCGTTTTTATACCTTGCATGCGCGTACGGTAGTAGGTGTACCAGTTGGCAAAATTAGTCATTTCTTCCGCATAGGTGCAGGTAGCACCGGCACAATCAGTCCGGCCGACAGCTTTGGGATAGCTATTGTTGGATGAGGTGATATCGGTACGTACAAAAATATAGGGTGGTATGCTGGCGCTTGATGTGCCACCACTCATGCCGGTGATAGACCCAACACTGGCACCATTGGCAAAACCGGAGATCGTCAGCGGACCGTTGGCAGAACTGCCAGGCAAAGCGGCAGTGATCGTGACTTTTTGGCCGCTGGACGTAGCGGTGTAATCCGGACTCGACTGACAGGAATTGATCTTCGATGCAACGGCCGACGCCAGTGCTGCGTAACGGTTATTGGCGGTACCGGAACTTGACCTGGATACTGCAGGGCCGCAGCCAGTCCCCGCGCCACCCATGATCTCGACCCCATTGACCTTGATGCTGGAGATAGTGGCGTCCTGATTCCTGTTCGCTCCAGTCACATTGAATGAACCGACCGCATTCGTTCCAGTACCGCCCGCCCCGATATAGCGCGGCCAGACATAGCCACCCGAGCGGTTTGCCTGACAATCAGTCAACTCTTTACTGTTACACCAGCGGGACTTGGCAGGATAGACATAATCATCGACCGGCACAGAACTGACCGTACAGTCTTTCAGATCTACCGCCTTGCAGTACTCGGTCGGCACCACGGAATAGTAATAAGGCCCACCGAACACCTTCAGCACACCGTTGAGCATGGCAGTCGTGACACGCTGGTCCGGCACGCCAGAACTGCGGCCGTACTTGAAAGTCGCATCCGGATAGAGGTAATCCGTGTTCCGACGGCAGACTGCCGGGTCAGTCATCTGAGCTGCTGTCGGCGATTGTGTCGTACACCATACCCGGTCCGGATAGTCGGTCAACAAATTGACCGTGGTGCGATTGGTGCCGGTCTGACCATACGGATTCAGCTGATCACGCCGCTGGATATTAAAAGCATCGGTCAACACGCTGGTCGGATCGGTCTGGCTCGGCATACTGGTGCCATCCCCATTTACTGCAGGACGATACCTGATTGCAGGATTGTAATACTGACTGTTCATATCGCTATTCATGAAGGGCACATCGCCGACCACGCACATATCGAGTACACGTGTCGTACCGGTGGCAACTCCGGGAAACACATCTCCAACTGTCCCTGAAGTACCTGCCGTTCCATCATCTCCGCTATCTCGGCACTGTTTTTCATTGGTGCCTGGTGCACTGAACATGTCACTCATGTAATCCGGTGTGTAATCCTGCGCCATACTGCCTGAATCATCCAGGATGAACAGCAGGTTAGGCTGAATGGTGACTGTCGGGCTGTTCGCCAGCGGAATGGTCGCCAGATCCAGCGGTGCCGCTTTGGCGGTCAATGACAATAACATGCCGCTGACAAACACGATGCCAAGCAGACATTTCAACATTTGAGTATATTGTGGCTGAGGGTGCATCATGACCTACTCCTAATAGACATACGTTTGGGTGTAACTCACGGTATTTTTCGGCCCCGTCACCTTGACCGTGACCCGATAGACGGGACTTTGATTGACACTGACGATCGCGCCGGCCTCGGTGGCATCCTTGACGCCCTTGCTGCTGGTGCCGATCGCAGGCTCGCCCAGCATGCATTTGTTGGTGTCGTCCGGCAGACCGGGATTCAGGCACATGCGCTGCACGATGTATTCGATCTTGTTGCCCTGACCGTCATCGGCGGTATCCAGCACGCCATCATCGTCGACCAGACTTTTTGCGAACAACCTGTCATCTTTGTCATCAGTCACGCCATCGCCGTTGGCGTCAATGGTGGGAAAATAGGTGGCGTAATAGCCTTCTGCCACGTTGTTACCATCCAGGTCAGCCAGATTAGCCAATGCTTTGGCTTCCAGCCAGTTCATTGCCGTTTCCGCCCCCCGGTCGGAGGAGGTCAGCGCCGATTGCCGCAATGCAAGATTACCGGCAATCATGGTATTGGTATCCACCGAACGGATCAGCGCCACTGCCGCCAGCGACATCACCAGCAAGGCGATTAGCGCGATGAACAAGACGACGCCACGCTGCCGCAACGATTGCATATCGACTGATTTCAGAGTTCTTGATTGCGGAGTTCTGGATTTCATGATTCTGAGTTTCATAGCGCATCCTTGGACCAGAGCATGTTGCGCAGGGGAACGATGGTTTCAAAAGAACGGTAACGGTAGTGTTGCCATTCACTGGCCACCGCATACAAGGGAGCAAGATTGATCTTCGGCGCCTCATCAAAATCGGTATCATCCCAGGCACATGGGCCATTGTTGACGGCACCTTTGTCAGTGACGCAGACTTGGGTGACCACGTCATTTTCACGCTGACCGCTACGCGCCACCACAGCGACGCGCACGGCCTTGATGCGGTTACGCCGGTCCAGATTCGCCGCCAGATTGGCAGGAGTCCAGTCGCCGGTCGCATTCTTCCATTCCGTTACACGGTTGCTGCCGGGACTGGCTGACACCCCGTATTGCGCCTGCAAGGCAACGACTTCATCCACCAGGATATCATCCTTATTTTTTGCAGGATCACCGGTGACCGTCTGGCGCCGCAACTGGTTGTTCACGACCACATAACGGTATTCCTGCCAGTCCCCCATGCAGGTGAGCTTGCCAGGATAATAAGCAAATGGAGCAGGATCATCATGCAGGCCTACCTTATCGGTGCCGCTAACGCCATCTGTATCATGCAGCAAGGTCATCAGGCATGAATTACTTTCATTGACGATGAAGGCAACATCACCATCCTTGCAACCCAGATTGTGATCCAAAGTAATATCATCGTACGGCCCACCTACGATCTTGATAGGCACCGCACCAGCGGCATCCTTGCTGTAGCGCACCTTGATGGTGTCGCTGGTGTCGCCAACGCCATCAACAATTTCAACCGGAAACAGCTTGATGCTGTTATCGGTCGCCGGATCTGCATCCGGGTCATACTCGGGCAGCGGGCTGCACTTCAATGAGGAGTTTCCCGGATCCGCCATTGGCATGGGCAAGCCATAGCCTGCCATCTGAATGTCCCGCTGCAGGTTGAAGAGCGCGATACTACCGTTAGTCTGCGCGTCCGAACTGCCGGTAGTCGCACGACGCTGGCTCTCGTAGGTGGAGAACACCTGCATGATGACCAGCATTGCCAGCAGGCCGACCACCATGCCGACCATCAACTCCACCAGACTAAATCCGGACTGATTGAGTAATTCAAACTTTTTGCGCGTTCCACTCATGACCATGGGGCCTCATTTATAAATACAGGTATCCGGCTCAACCATGCTGTTGATGCGCGCATTGGTCGTGTGGTTGTGTATGTCGCCGCCGGGCATTTGCCAACTGACTGCCACCGTCACTCGGCATTCCGGAGCCGGTGAGACAGCCACCGTGCGTTTGCCGCCCGGCAGCAAGGCAGAAATATCCTCATCGACTACGGCATAACTGGCAAAAGCATCATGGCTTCTGGTGTTTGCCCAGATCTCACCCAGTTTTTGCTGGGCAAAAAAAGTCGCTTCCGCACGATATTTGCTATCCGAAGTGTTCTTGACCATGGCCCCTTGCAAACCAACCAGTGCCAGAATACCCATGGAGAAAATCAGTATGGCAATCAGGGCTTCAAGCAAAACCGCACCCTCTTGGGTCTTGTTGTTCACAGAAGCCGGCATCGGTTTGCGAACCGGAAATTTGTTTTTCATCAGCATTATATTTGCCTCAGCAAGCGCGAGGATCACCCGCGCCGAGATTGGGGTTGCACATTCGTATACTGCCACCGGTACCGAGCAGGATACGCAAATCACGACTGTCCTCCGGCGCCATCACTGATGTATCCATATCGACATCCGCCTGCGTAAACGGATTTGACCCCTGCGCAATCAAACCAAGACCGGTAAAAACCACCGTCGTATTGCCTGCCGGAGTGACAGTTGCTGTCACGTCGGCAGTAGAGCCTTCAGCTGTAGAACGACCCTGAATGTAATCTGCATTGGCCGGATCATTAACACAATTATCAGCTGCGTTGGCTACCACACACGCAACCCAGCTACTGTCCGCATTCAGTTGAAATTTCACCAAAGCATTGCGCTTGACGGCTTCGGCCCGCGCTACTTGCAAGCCGTTCTGAATCGACTCGGCTGCTGTACGGATACGGCCGTTTTGTATCATCTGTGTAAAACTGGGAACGGCGATTGCAGCAAGAATCGCCAACAGCACGGTGGTGATCATCATCTCCACCAAGCTGAAGCCGCGTTGTCCGCACATAATGCCGCCAGCTAACATGAGCCGCCCTTCTTCATGATCCAGCATGCACCGCTACCGCCGGGTACCGTGGAATTCCTCTGATTGCTCTGATCGATATCGTAGCTGTAGCCACTCATCCCTGCCGTAGCACTGCCGGTTGCAGTAATCTTGAAAGTGTCGGCATTACTTTCGCAGGCGACGCTGAAGCTGTTTGAATTGATCGTGGCTTTGCCGTCGCTTACGCGAATGCAGCTGCCATCAACATAACCTGCATAAGTGCGGTTATCCTGATAGTACTGTTCCAGCTTGATACGCAGATCGGCCAAGCCGGAAGTTGCTTCCGTAATCTTGCCGCGCGCAACATAGTCCTGATAAGCCGGAAAGGCAATCGACGAAATGATGCCGATGATGGCGACCACGATCATCAACTCTATCAAGGTGAATCCTCTTTCTGATTTACAGTGAACCATTTTTAATCCCCTTTTGCGCTGAATATATGCTGCTATAAAAAATTGCCGGATGCCAGCCGCAACTGACAATCGGTTTTGAGGAAGGGATGAACGGTAATCCCGGTCCAGTCTCCTGTCAAAACATCGGTTTATGATAGTATCCAGTTTTTAAGGACGATGACGCCAATGAGACCCCTCTGCCTTTCAATTCTGCTGTGTCTGCTGGTGACCGCATGCGGCACCAAAGGCCCGCTCTATATCCCGGAACGGCAGTATCCGCAGGATGTGCAACCGAGACCGGCTGCCAGCCCGGATGTTTCATGAATTCGCGTGATGATCGCGCAGGATATTGGTTTTCCAGTGCTTTTTATGAAGGAGCGGTGTAGTTATTCATACACCCTCATTAAGAAAAAGTGCCGGGAAAGCAAAGACCATGCGAGGGCGCGTGAAATTTATGAAACATCCGGGCCAGGATTAACTGATCAAGGCACTGCGCCTTCAACCTGAAACAAGCACTTGAAACGATAAACCCGTGAACCCATTCCACAGCAAGAACGGCACGCTGCATGCCGAAAATGTCGCACTGACCGATATCGCCAGCACCTACGGCACACCCTGCTATGTCTATTCGCGGCAGGCGCTGGAAACCGCATTTGCAGAATTCAAGGCCGGTTTTGCCGGTAGCGACCATCTGGTCTGTTTTGCCGTCAAGGCTAACCCCAGCCTGGCAATACTCAACCTGTTCGCCCGCATGGGCGCCGGTTTTGACATCGTTTCAGGCGGCGAACTGGCGCGTGTACTGGCCGCAGGCGGCGACCCGGCCAAGGTGGTGTTTTCCGGCGTCGGCAAAACAGCGGACGAACTGCGCGCCGCACTGAATGCCGGTATCTTCTGTTTCAATGTCGAATCGGCGGCGGAACTGGATCGCCTGAACCGAATCGCCGGTGAAATGGACAAACGCGCCCCGGTTTCCCTGCGCGTCAATCCCAACGTGGATGCCAAGACTCATCCCTACATTTCCACCGGCCTCAAGAACAACAAGTTCGGCGTGGCCTATGAAGATGCCTTCAGTCTTTACCAGCGTGCTGCTGCGATGCCGAACATCGACGTGCATGGTGTCGATTGCCATATCGGCTCGCAACTGACCGAACTGCCACCATTCCTCGACGCCTTTGATCGCGTACTGGCATTGGCCGACCAGCTCGAAGCGGCCGGCATTCATATCCAGCACATCGACGCCGGTGGCGGCATTGGTATCTGTTACAACGATGAAACCCCGCCGGATTTCGCTGACTATGCACAAGCCATGCTGCAAAAACTCGGCAACCGCAAGGTCAAGCTGGTATTTGAACCGGGCCGCGCGCTGGTCGGCAACGCCGGCCTGCTGCTAACCAAAGTGGAATATCTGAAGCACACCGAAGCGAAGAACTTTGCCATCGTCGATGCCGCGATGAACGACCTCATGCGCCCGGCCCTCTACGATGCCTATCATGACATCCGGCCGGTGGCCGCTGGAGAAGGCGAGGCGCAAACCTACGAAATCGTCGGCCCGGTCTGCGAGAGCGGCGACTTTCTCGGCCATGACCGCAAGCTGGCTTTACAGCAGGGCGGCCTGCTGGCCATCATGTCGGCCGGCGCCTACGGCATGAGCATGAGCTCCAACTACAACACACGGCCGCGTGCGGCCGAAATCATGGTGGATGGCGACAAGCATTACCTGATCCGCCAGCGCGAAAGTATCGAGCAACTGTTCGCGCTGGAATCCGTGTTGAAAGACTGACAAACTGAAAGAACCTGATTAAAGCCAAGCCACAAAGCACACAGAGTTCACAGAGAAAAACAAAAGCAAAAAATAGAAGCACGGCAACAAAAGAGCTTTTAAACCCGGCTAATGGATTAGCCGGGTTTAATCACGCTCTTTATAGCCAGCTTCATTTTGGCTCCTGATGGCCAGAACAAAAACCGTATCAATCTCTGTAATATATCGATAGAGCGCGATGTACCCGTGAGATCGACGGCCGATGACCAGCTCACGCAGACCGGAATCTGCCGGACGCCCAATGAGCGGGTTGTTTGCGAGGATGTCGATCGCTTCAATGAATTCATCAATCCGCAGAACCGGATTGTCCACCTTGAATTCCATCAGGTGATCCACTATTCGTTGAAAATCCTCGCCAATCTCCGGCGCAAGCTCAATAGCCGTCATGATCAACGGGCGAGTTTGCGGCTTTTGGGTAGCGCGGCATCCTTACCGGCTATTTTAGCCTTCAGATATTTGCGCATGTCATTCCAAGGGATAGTCTCCCCCGAGGCAATAATTCTCGCATAGCGGTCCTCAGCTTCTGCTTCAAAACCTGCACTTCTTTCGTCCCGTGCCGCCTTTTCTGCGATCGCTTCCAGAATATAGCCGTGCGCTGTCGCCCCGGAACGCTTGGCTGCTTCTGCAACGCGCGCCTTGAGGTCGTCAGGTAATCGGATAGTCGTTGTGGACATGATGCGCCCCTCATCCAGAATCAAGAGCCCAATGTAGCACATTAGTGCTACACGATAAAGCAATCCATTTAAGGTTGATTTCGAACCACTAAAATACGAATACTAAAAAATAAGGAGGCCGAAGCCTCCTTATCTGGTTTCTGTAGTTCAGCTACCGCAAAGTATCAATCGAAAACTACCGTCTTGTTGGCGTAGACCAGGATGCGGTTTTCGATATGCCAGCGCACGGCACGCGACAGAACCACACGCTCCAAATCGCGGCCTTTCTGGATCAGGTCATCCACCTGCTCACGATGCGAAATGCGGGTGATGTCCTGCTCGATGATGGGGCCTTCGTCCAGCACTTCGGTGACGTAATGACTGGTGGCGCCGATCAGCTTGACGCCACGCTCGAAGGCACGATGATAAGGCCGCGCGCCGATAAAGGCCGGCAGGAAGGAATGGTGGATGTTGATGATGCGTTGCGGATAGCGCTTGACGAAATCCGGCGACAGTATCTGCATGTAACGCGCCAGTACAATCAGATCGATCTCATGCTGATCGAACAATGCAAACTGCTGTGCCTCTGCCTGCGCCTTGTTGTCCTTGTTCACTTCGATGCAGTGGAAAGGGATGCCGTAAAATTCGGCCAGTTTTTCCGTATGGCGGTGATTGCTGATGATGAGCGGGATTTCGCAGTTCAGCTCGCCACTCTGATGGCGGTGCAACAAATCGGCCAGACAGTGATCGTATTGCGACACCATGATGGCGACCCGCGGGCGTTTTTGCGTGGATTTCAGCTGCCAGTTCATATCGAAGCGGCTGGCGATAGGGGCGAACTCCTCGGCAAAGCCGTCCAGGCTGAGTGTGGAGCCTTCCAGATCCCACTCCACCCGCATCAGAAACAGGTTATTCTCGGCATCCTGATGCTGATCAGCATGCAGGATATTGGCATCGTGCCGGTAGAGAAAATCGGCGATCGCTGCAACCAGACCTTTCTGGTCCGGGCATGTAATCAGGAGTGTTGCGGTATTTTTCATGATTGGAATGCGCGTTAGCCGTCGATAATTAATGAATTACGCGATTATACCAACAATGCCTGCCCATTAACCTCCGATTAAGTGACTAGCTAGGGAAGCACTGTTAAATGGCTACGCGGGCGAATTGCTGCGTTGCGCGGTACTCGCAACCTCGCTGTATACTGCATACTATGGCTCCGGCCGCTGCGCTTAACCTGCAACTGCAGGTTAGCCTACGCCGAAACACTGCGTTGGTTTTCTCGGCTGCTGCGTTCCGTGCGCCTTGCACTTCATCCCACTCACTCATTTAATCAGCACTTCCCTAGTACATGCCGTCCGTGGATTGTGGTATCTTTTGACGGTATCCATTTATCGCTGACGCAGACTGCGTCGCCCGTTTCTCGTGAAAAAACACTGGCACTATTTTCTGATTGTTTTTCTGCTACCTGTGATTGTCATCCTCTGGTGGTGGGGTCTGTTTTCGTCGGCCAAGATCGAGACCGGCGAGCGTGGCGATTACTACTACGCTTATCTGGAAGCGGAAGGCCCTTATTCCAAACTCACCGCCAAGCAGGGTGAGGTTTTGTTCACTCTGAAACAGCAGGGCATAGAGGCCGGCGCGCAGATCACGCTGATCCTGTCCGACCCCAGAACCACGCCATACAAGGAACTGAAGGCGCGCACCGGATTCCTCATCGCCAGGGACAAGATGCCAGTTGCACCATTGAAGATCGACACCATCCCGCTGCGCAAAGTCGTCATTGCCGAGATCAAGGCACACCCGCTGTTCGCCTACGGCAAGGCCTATTCCGCGCTGCTTGATTATTCAGAACAGCACAATACGACGCTGCATCTGCCGACACTGGAGATTGTTGAAGCCAGTGTGCTGCATGTCGAAATGCCGCTGGAAGACAGCCTGCCAGTGGCAGAAACCAGCTGGAGCAGCGGCTCATGAGTTTCCTCACGCTGCTGGCTGCCCTGCTGTTGAGTTATTACCTGCCGCACCGGCAACTGGATCTGCTGCAGCACCTGATGCACCCCTACGCACACTGGCTGGAGCGCAGCTTCAATGACGGCAAGAAACTGCACGGCCTGATCGCCTGGATAGCCGGTGCCCTGCTGCCTGCGGTCATCATCGGCGTTATCTATTTCATTCTACTGACCATTAATTTCCTGCTTGGTCTGCTGTTCAGCATTGCGGTGCTTTATATCACGCTGCGCTGCAGCCAGTTTGAACGCCGCGCCGAACAAATCGTCGCTTCTCTGCGCGACCAGAACATCGATCTGGCACGGGAGCAGTTCAACGAGTGGGAAGGCAGTGATGTCGATAACTACAGCCAGATACAACTTTCCAGAGTCAGCATAGAAACCGCGTTGAAGCGTGCACACTATGGCATGTTCGGTCCGGTCTTCTGGTTTGCTGTGCTCGGCCCGGCAGGCGCGATACTCTATCGTCTGAGCCAGTTGCTTAAAACCGAGTGGCACCCGCTGGAAGACAATGTATTCAACCATTTTTCCGAGCAGGTATTCGAGTGGATAGACTGGCTACCGGCTCGCATCACCGCAATATGTTTTGCCATCGTTGGCGATTTTGAAGACGCCGTCTACTGCTGGCGCACACAGGCCGCAGCCTGGCCAAACAAGGCGCTGGGCATCATCCTTGCCAGCGGCGGCGGCGCACTCGGCGTCAGGCTGGGTGAACCTCTGCCTTACAAAGGGGTCATTATTTACCGTCCTGAACTCGGACTGGGCGACGAAGCCGACGCAGACTGCCTGCAAAGCGCCATCGGACTGGTCTGGCGCGTGCTGTTCCTCATGGTCGGAATATTATTGTTGCTAACATTCGCCCACTGGCTGGGCCACTAATCAAGACTAGAAATCAATATGGATATTCTCCTCGCCAACCCTAGAGGCTTTTGTGCCGGTGTCGATCGTGCCATCATCATCGTTGAACAGGCGCTGGAAAAATTCGGTGCACCGATCTATGTACGGCATGAGGTGGTACACAACAAGTTCGTCGTCGACGAACTGAAAAACAAGGGCGCCATCTTTATCGATGAACTGGATGAAGTGCCGGCCGGCAACACCGTTATCTTCAGCGCCCATGGCGTATCCAAAGACGTGCGCGCCGAAGCAGAACGACGCGGGCTACGCGTGTTTGACGCCACCTGCCCGCTTGTCACCAAGGTCCACATCGAAGTAGACAAGATGCACCAGGCCGGCCGCGAAATCATCATGATCGGCCACAAGGGGCACCCCGAGGTAGAAGGCACCATGGGGCAATCCGATAGCGGCATGTATCTGGTCGAAACGCCGGAGGATGTAGCGGCACTTCAGGTCACCGACCCGACGAAACTATCCTACGTGACGCAGACCACACTATCGATCGACGATGCCGCCGCCATCGTCGACGCCCTGAAAAAGAAATTCTCGCAGATTCAGGGGCCGCGCAGTGACAGCATCTGTTACGCCACCCAGAACCGGCAGGATGCCGTCAAAGTCATGGCGAAAGACTGCGACCTGGTCATCGTCGTCGGCTCGCCAAACAGCTCCAACTCCAACCGTTTGCGCGAAGTCGCGCAGAATCAGGGGGTGGAAGCCTATATGGTCGACAACGCCAGTCATCTGAAACCGGAATGGGTACAGGGTAAAAAGCATATCGGTATCTCGGCTGGTGCTTCGGCACCCGAGGTGCTGGTACAGGAAGTCATCACCAAACTGCAGGAACTCGGCGCATACCAAGTGACCGAATTGCAGGGCGTCGTCGAGAACGTGGTGTTCCAACTACCGAAGAACCTTAAATCAGCCTGAACATCAGGACGATAAAAACGGGGCCGCGCAGCCTGTGTAAAACCCAGTCTGACAGCCGGTAAATTGAGACAATGCCTGTTATCGCGAGATAACAGGCATTGTTACTTATGGGATTTGTACAAGGAGAAACGAGATCACAAGGGGCGCTGTTTCCGGTATCGCTGGATGAGCTGATTCCAGCCGGGCATCTGGT
>Ga0208244_100667_pt1 | contig 28231 bp, 22 predicted proteins | sample SubbioCR12Aug_5A_FD_184828 | JGI IMG/M metagenome (GOLD analysis project Ga0208244, IMG submission 184828) | Serpentinite rock and fluid subsurface biosphere microbial communities from McLaughlin Reserve, California, USA - CR12Aug_5A (SPAdes) | ecosystem: Environmental > Terrestrial > Deep...
CCGCATGATCCTCGGCGACAGCCTGCAAGTCATGGCCAGCCTCGCCGAGCGCGAAGGCCTGCGCGGCAAGGTGCAATGCATCTACTTCGATCCGCCCTACGGCATCAAATTCAATTCCAACTTCCAGTGGAGCACCACCAGCCGCGACGTCAAGGACGGCAACGCCGCCCACATCACCCGCGAGCCCGAGCAGGTCAAGGCCTTCCGTGACACCTGGCGCGACGGCATCCACTCCTACCTCACCTACCTGCGCGACCGGCTCACCGTGGCGCGGGATTTGTTGACCGACTCCGGCTCGATCTTTGTGCAGATCGGGGACGAGAATGTCCACCGGGTAAGGGCGGTGATGGATGAGGTGTTTGGGGATACCAACTTTTGCAGCTTGATTACTTATAAGACATCCGTTGGCCTTGGCGCCGAAGGGCTAGACAACACTGCAAACTACCTCATTTGGTACGCAAAGGACGTGGCGCAGCGGAAGTTTCGTGCCCCCCTGAAGATGACGGTTCCGGGTGAAGAAGGGGCCAGTCGATACAAGACCGTCCGGCTCCCCGACCTTTCGGAGTACCGGGTGGCTGACCCCGCCAATGAGTTGCTTCCAGAGGGTGCGCGGCTTTTTCGCGATCAAGGACTAACTTCGCGGACGGGGTCTGCAACCACGCTATTTCCAGTTACGTTCAGAGGCAATCGGTATACCCCGAACTCTGGTGGGTGGAGAACCGCGGAAGCCGGAATGACCCGAGCAATTTGCGCTGACCGAATCTTGCCAACCGGCAAGACAATCTCCTATCGCAAGTACTTCGATGATTTTTCAGCGATTGGCATCGACAACATTTGGAATGACGTTTCAGGAGGAGTAACCAGCCGCGCAGATCCGAAAGTCTACGTAGTCCAAACAGCGACGAGCATTGTCGAACGCTGCCTCCTCATGGCGTCCGACCCCGGCGACCTCGTCCTCGACCCCACCTGCGGTTCCGGCACCACCGCCTATGTCGCCGAGCAATGGGGTCGTCGCTGGATCACCATCGACACTTCCCGCGTTGCGCTGGCCCTGGCCCGTGCCCGCATCATGGGCGCCCGCTATTCCTACTACCTGCTGGCCGACAGCAAGGACGGCCAGTTCAGGGAAGCCGAAGTCACCCGTAGCGCGCCCTCCACCAAGCCCACCTGGGGCAAGCTGCGCCACGGCTTCGTCTATGAGCGCGTGCCGCACATCACCCTGAAGTCCATCGCCAACAACGCCGAGATCGACGTCATCTGGGACAAGTTTCAGGAGCGGCTGGAACCCCTGCGCGAGCAACTCAACCAGACGCTTGGCAAGCAGTGGCAGGAATGGGAAATCCCCCGCGAGGCCGAAGCGAAATGGAGCGAGGCGGCGAAGAAGCTCCACACCGACTGGTGGCGGGAGCGCATCGCCCGCCAGAAGGAAATCGACGGTTCGATTGCCGCCAAGGCCGAGTCCGAATACCTCTACGACAAGCCCTACGAGGACAGGAAGAAAGTCCGCGTCGCCGGCCCCTTCACGGTGGAAAGCCTCTCGCCCCACCGCGTGCTGGGTGTGGACGAGAACGACGAACTGATCGATCCCAACAAGGCGGCCGAGCCGGACGGTTCCGGCTACACCGAGCGCGACTTCGCGCAGATGATCCTGGAGAACTTGCGCACCGCCGGCGTGCAGCAGGCGCACAAGGAAGACCGCATCGTTTTCACTTCGCTCACGCCTTGGCCGGGTTACCTGGTCTGCGCCGAGGGGCGCTACATGGAACCTGCAAAAGTCGGCGCTGGCGACACGGCGACCATGGGTGATGGGGGCGCGGAAAAGCGCGCCGCCATCTTCATCGGCCCCGAGTTCGGCACCGTCTCCCGCCCCGACCTGGTGGAGGCCGCCCGCGAGGCCGGCGACGCCGGCTTCGACGTGCTGATCGCCTGCGCCTTCAACTTCGAGGCCCGCACCACCGACTTCAACAAGCTCGGCCGCGTCGCCGTGCTGCGCGCGCGCATGAACGCCGACCTGCACATGGCCGAAGACCTCAAGAACACCGGCAAGGGCAACCTCTTCGTCATCTTCGGCGAGCCGGACATCGAGATCATTCCGGCAACCGACGACATGGTGCAGGTGAAAGTCCATGGCGTTGACGTCTTCGACCCCAGCACCGGCGAAGTCCGCAGCGACGGCGCCGACGGCATCGCCTGCTGGTTCATCGACAGCGACTACAACGAAGAAAGCTTCTTCGTCCGCCACGCCTACTTCCTCGGCGCCAACGATCCCTACAAGTCGCTGAAGACCACGCTCAAGGCCGAAATCAACGAAGATGCCTGGGCCACGCTGAACAGCGATACCTCCCGTCCCTTCGACAAACCGACCTCAGGCCGGATCGCGGTGAAGGTCATCAATCATCTGGGGGATGAGGTGATGAAGGTGTTTCGGGTAGTGTGACGGTTTACATCAAGATTCGAGGATATAGCCATGGCTTTAATCGAAGGATTCCGCGTCCAGAATTTCCGTGCATTGCGCGATGTAACGCTGGGCAAGCTATCCACACAGCAACAAGGTGAGCCTCTGACGCCATTCACGGTCGTTATCGGCAAGAATGGCACCGGAAAGAGCACCTTGTTCGATGCTTTTGGTTTTGTCGCCGATTGCCTTTCGACGGATGTAGAGACGGCCTGTGACGCAAAGCAACGCGGTGGCTTCGAGCGCATGCGTTCGCTTGGCGTGACCGAGCCGATCCATTTTGAAATCTATTACCGCGAAACCAAGAACGAACGGCCGATTACCTACGAACTGGCTATCGATATTGACAAGTCAGGTCGGCCTTACGTGCAATCGGAATTTCTGGGGCAACGTCGCAAAGGACAACGATTTGGTCGTCCCTATCCATTCCTGCGTTTGACCAGGGGGATAGGAACAGCCTGGGCCGGGGATACTGCCATCGAGGGTGAGGGCGACGAGGAGCCTAATACGAAGATGGATGTTGAACTCACGGACCTCAGACAGCTCGGTATTGCCACCTTAGGCACGCTCAAGGAACATCCGCGCATCAAGCGTTTCCGCGACTTCTTGAAGGGATGGTATTTGTCGTACTTTCACCCGGATGCAGCGCGCTCCATTCCTTCATCTGGCGCGCAGCGACACCTGAACATCCACGGCGACAATATTGGCAACGTGGTTCAGTACATGGAGCGCGAACACCAGGATCGATTCAGGTCCATCCTGCAACGCATTGCCAACAAGATTCCGGGAATCGAGAGTATCCAGACCGACGTCACCAAGGACAAACGGGTGTTGCTCCAGTTCAACGACGGCGCCTTTGCCGACCCATTTTATGCCGGCCAAATGTCCGACGGCACGCTGAAGATCTTCGCGTACTTGCTGTTGATGGAGGATCCCGATCCGCCACCGTTCATCTGTATCGAGGAGCCCGAGAACGGGCTCTACCACGGCTTGTTGAATTCGCTCGCGATTGAATTTCGCAGTCATGCGACGGGCAAGAGAAATGCGCCACAGATATTTGTGACCACGCACCAACCGTATTTCGTGGATGCGCTCTCGCCGAGCGAAGTGTGGATACTGGAGAAGGGCGGCGACGGTTTCTCGACCATCCGTCGCGTATCCGATCTGGAGCTGGTGCGCAATCTCGTGGCGGAAGGTCTGCCGCTCGGGAGCCTCTGGTACAGCGACTACCTGGAGGCAAGGTAAGCCATGCACATGGAAGTGCTGGTGGAGGACAGTTCCGGGGCAAAGTTGATCGACATGTTGTTGCCGGTGGTAATCGGCCCGCATGGCGAGCCTCACACGTGGCGGGTACATCCCTACAAAGGTATTGGACGGTTGCCCGCCGGATTGACGGCAAAACAGGATCCCGCGAAGCGAGCACTGCTGGATCAGCTTCCGCGATTGCTTGCGGGGTATGGCAAGACGCCGGGTATCGATGCCGTCGTGGTGGTGCTGGATACCGACCAACGCGATTGCACGACATTTCTCAAGGAGTTGAAGGCTCTGTTGCGCAGGTGCCAGCCGGCGCCGAACACGCTGTTCCGTTTGGCCATCGAGGAAATGGAGGCTTGGTTGCTCGGCGATCGGCAGGCCGTATTGGCGGCTTATCCACGCGCCAAGAAGGTCATTCTTGACGGGTACCAGCAAGACAGTGCGTGCGGCACATGGGAACTGTTGGCCGATGCCGTCTATCCCGGCGGCTCGGCTGCGATCCGTGCCGCGGGGTGGCCGTTGCCTGGTCAGATCAAGCATGAGTGGGCGCGGGAGATCGGGCCGCGCATGGACGTCGAGTACAACCTGTCGCCGAGCTTTTGCAAACTGCGCGATGGGTTGCGGCGCTTGGTGGCGTGACGCAACGGAAATTCGAAAGCTACGCTCGGTTCCGTCTGACTGATTGACACTGTCAACGCATTCGGGAGCTGGAAGTCGGCGCTGGCGGGACGGCGATTGGGCTGGGAGAACTGGATGATCCGGGTGACTTCTTTGAAGCGATCAATTGCGATCAACCTACTGGCGCAAAGCAAACCCATTTTGGCGGAACGCTATGGCGTTACCTGTCTTGCGCTGTTTGGTTCGATTGCCCGCGACAGAGCCGAAGCCGGAAGCGATGTCGATGTATTGGTCGGTTTCAACGGTCCGGCGACTTCGGCGCGGTACTTCGGTGTCCAGTTCTATCTCGAAGACATCTTCGGCTGTCCGGTCGATCTGGTGACTGACAAAGGCTTGCGCGCGGAGCTTCGCCCCTGCGTCGAGAGAGAGGCTATCCATGTTTGATGCCTTTCTGCATAGCTCGTGAACTTCCTCATCGCCGACACCTTCACCGACAGCCTCGCCCGGCTGAGCGGCGATGAACAGAAGGCCGTCAAGACCACGGCCTTCGATCTGCAACTGAACCCGGCCAATCCGGGCCTGAGCTTCCACAAGCTGGACAAGGCGCGGGACAGGAATTTCTGGTCGGTGCGGGCGGGCAGCGACATTCGCCTGATCGTGCACAAGACGCCCGGTAGCCTGATGCTCTGCTACGCGGATCACCACGACAAGGCCTACCAGTGGGCCGAGCGGCGCAAGCTGGAGGTGCACCCCAAGACCGGCGCGGCGCAACTGGTGGAGGTGCGCGAGCGGGTGGAGGAAGTGTTGGTGCCGCACTATGTGGCCGAGTCTGCGCGGCCGGTCGCTGCTTCGAAGCCCTTGCTGTTTGCCGATGTGCCGGACGAAGACCTGCTGGGCTATGGCGTGCCGTCCGAGTGGCTGGCGGACGTGAAGCGGGCGGACGAGGACAGCCTGCTGGAGTTGGCCGATCACCTGCCGGCCGAGGCGGCGGAGGCGCTGCTGGAACTCGCCACCGGCGGTCGGCCGCAGCCGGCGCCGGGCGTTGCACTGGGCACGGACCCCTTCGCCCATCCGGATGCGCAGCGCCGCTTCCGCGTGATGAACAACGTGGAGGAACTGACGCGGGCATTGGAATTCCCTTGGGAGAAGTGGACCGTCTTCCTGCATCCGGCCCAGCGCGAACTGGTGGGGCGCGACTACGGTGGCCCGGCGCGCGTGTCCGGTTCGGCGGGCACGGGCAAGACCATCGTCGCCCTGCATCGGGCCGTGTACCTCGCCCGCAGCAACCCGGACGCCCGCGTGCTGCTGGCGACGTTTTCCGAGACGCTGGCGCATGCGCTGCGCACCAAGCTGCGGCGGCTCATCAGCAGCGAGCCGAGCCTGGGCGAACGGCTGGAAGTGCATGCCCTCGATGCCATCGGCGAGCGGCTCTACGAGCGGCATTTCGGCCGGCCGCGCATTGCCGGACGGGAGACGATGCGCGAGCGACTGACGGCGGCCGCGGCGGCGGCGGGGCTGAAGTTCGGCTCCAATTTTCTGCTGGCGGAATGGGAAGACGTGGTGGACGCCTGGCAGATCGACGACTGGGAAGCCTACCGGGACGTGAAGCGTCTGGGCCGCAAGACGCGATTGCCCGAGTCGCAGCGCGCGGCGCTGTGGACGGTGTTCGATGCCGTTCGCCTGCGGTTGGCGGAAGAGGGGCTGCTCACCCGCGCCACGCTGTTCAGCCGGCTGGCGACGGAACTCGCGGGGCGGGCGCATCCGCCCTTCGAGCATGCGGTGATCGACGAGGCGCAGGACGTCAACGTGTCGCAGTTGCGCTTCCTCGCGGCGCTGGGCGGCGGCCGCCCGAACGGGCTGTTCTTCGCCGGCGATTTGGGGCAGCGGATTTTCCAGCAGCCGTTTTCGTGGAAGTCGGCGGGCGTCGAAGTGCGCGGCCGTTCACGCACGCTGCACATCAACTACCGGACTTCGCACCAGATTCGCAGCCAGGCCGACCGCCTGTTGGGGCCGGAGCTGGCCGACGTGGATGGCAACGTGGAATCGCGGCGGGGAACGGTGTCGGTGTTCAACGGCCCGGCGCCGGAGATCGCTACCTTCGACAGCACGGATGCGGAAATCTCGGCGGTGGCCGAGTGGCTGGCGGGCTTGCGCAACGACGGGCTCATGCCCCACGAGATCGGCATCTTCGTGCGCTCGGAAGCGGAACTGGACCGCGCCCGTGCCGCTGCCGAGCGAGCGGGTCTGTTATTCAAGGTGCTCGACGAGCATGTGGAAACGGTGAGCGGCAAGGCGGCCATCGGCACCATGCACCTGGCCAAGGGCCTGGAGTTCCGCGCCGTGGCGGTGATGGCCTGCGACGACGAGGTGATTCCGCTGCAAGCGCGCATCGAGGCGGTGACGGACGATGCCGATCTCGAAGAGGTCTACAACACCGAGCGGCACCTGCTCTATGTCGCTTGCACCCGGGCTCGTGACCATCTGCTGGTAACGGGCACCAATCCGGCATCTGAATTCCTTGATGATCTGGCAGGGTAGGTGAGGCTTCGTCTGCTATCGCAAGTGCTATGTCGGACCAGCCACGGAATCATGCGACTTGTTGAAACGCGACCACATGGTCGACATCCAGCCGGATGCCGATCTTTTCGCCGATGGCGTGGTTGTGGTGCGAGGGCACCAGCGACAGCACCTGGATGCCGGAGGCCAGTCGCAGAGTGTAGAGAAACTCCGCGCCGCGAAAGGTTTTGGCGACGACTTCGGCCTGGGTGGGCGAGGCATCGTCATGCACCACGTCGTCCGGCCGCAGCAGGATGTCGAGGGCGCAGCCCTTGCCGCAGGCGAGGCAGGAACTGGCGCATTCGAGCGGCACACTGCTATCGAGTGCGCCGAGTTCGATGGCGACGGTCTGGCGGTCGATGACCTGCCCCGGCAGGAAGACGCCCTGGCCGACAAAGTCGGCGACGTGGCGCGTGGCCGGGCGATGGTAGAGGTTGTAGGGCGTGTCCCACTGCTCGATGCGACCGGCATGCATGATGCCGACCATGTCGGCGACGGCGAAGGCTTCGTGCTGGTCGTGGGTGACGAGGATGGCGGCGGTGCCGGTTAGCTTGAGGATATCGCGCACTTCGAGCGACAGGCGCTCGCGCAGTTCGACATCGAGGTTGGAGAAGGGCTCGTCGAGCAGCAACAGGTGCGGGGCGGGGGCCAGTGCGCGCGCCAGCGCGACGCGTTGTTGTTGCCCGCCGGAAAGTTCATGCGGATACTTGCCGTCCTGCCCCGATAGGCCGACGATCTCCAGCAATTCGCTGATGCGCCGTCCCGCCAGCGCCGACTTTTGACGTAGCCCGAAGCCGATGTTGTCGGCGATGGTCAGGTGCGGGAATAGTGCGTAGTCCTGAAACACCATGCCGATGTTGCGCTTTTCGGGCGGCACCTGGCGATCCGGTGCGCCAACCGTCACGTCGCGCAGGCGAATGCTGCCTTGCGTGGGTGTTTCGAAACCGGCGATCAGCCGCAACACCGTCGTCTTGCCGCAGCCCGATGCGCCGAGCAGGCAGCCGATCTCGCCTTCGGCAAGCGTGAGCGAGAGCTCGCGCACCACGGCATGCTTGCCATAAGCATAACCAACGTCATCAAGCGAAAGCAGCGCCATGAGAACAGAACCTAGTTGAGAGTGACTCTCAATTATAATCCTGTCCCCTGTCCCCTGTCCCCTGTCCCCTGTCCCCTGTCCCCTGAATGCGTTCTCCCCTGGTTATTTTCTCGACGCTGATCGGCCTGCTCGTTGCGCTGCCGGTGCTGTCCGTCGGCGCCAACCTGTTCGCCGGGGATACCGGCGCAACCTGGAGCCATCTGGCGGCGACCGTGCTGCCCGAATACATCGTCAATTCGCTGCTGCTCTCGCTGGGCGTGGGGCTCGGTGTTGCCGTGGTGGGCGTGGCGACGGCCTGGCTGACGTCGATGACCGAGTTTCCCGGCCGACGGGTGTTCGACTGGGCGCTGCTGTTGCCGCTGGCGATGCCGGCCTATGTCATGGCCTATGTCTATACCGACCTGCTGCAGTTCGTCGGGCCGGTGCAGACGACATTGCGCGAGACCTTTGGCTGGCGGCGCGGCGATTACTGGTTCCCCGAAATTCGCAGCCTCGGCGGGGCGACCCTGATGTTCATCTGCGTGCTCTATCCCTATGTTTATCTGCTGGCGCGCACGGCCTTTCTCGAACGCGGGTCGGGCACTTTCGAGGCGGCGCGCTCGTTGGGGCTGTCGCCGTGGGCGGCCTTCCTGCGCGTGTCGCTGCCGCTGGCGCGGCCTGCCGTCGTGGCCGGTGTGGCGCTGGTCCTGATGGAAACACTGGCCGACTACGGCACGGTGGCGTATTTCGCCGTGCCGACCTTCACCACCGGGATTTACCGCGCCTGGTTCGCGCTGGGCGACCGCATCGCCGCGGCCCAACTGGCCGGTGCGCTCCTGACCTTTGTGCTGTGCCTGATGGCGCTGGAACGCATCAGCCGCGGGCGGGCGCGCTTCCACGAAACCGGGCGGCGGCGCGGCGAACGGCGCTCCCTGAGCGGCTGGCAATCATGGGCGGCGAGCGCGGTCTGCCTGGCGCCGCTGGTGCTGGGCTTTCTCCTGCCCGGCACCTTGTTGTTCAGGCTGACCCTGGCGGGCGGGGATAGCGAATTCGGTCTGCGTTATGGCGTGCTGGCGAAAAACAGCCTGCTGGTGGCCGGCATCAGCGCCTTGCTGGCGGTGTTGCTGGCCGTTCTGCTGGCCTATGGGCTGCGGCTGGCGCGGGAGCAGCATGGCGCGCCCTGGTCCGCGCAGTTGGCGCGGCTGGCCAACCGCATCGTCGGGCTGGGTTATGCGGTGCCCGGATCGGTGATCGCGGTCGGCGTGCTGATTCCGGTCACGCGCCTCGACCACTGGCTGGCGTCCGTCTGGCTCGACCTGTCCGGCCAGAGTCCGGGGTTGCTGCTGACGGGCGGGGTGGCGGCGCTGATCTATGCGTATCTGGCGCGTTTTCTGGCGATTGCCCTGCACACGGTCGAATCCGGGTTGGTGCGGGTGACGCCGAGCATGGATTCGGCCGCCAAGAGTCTGGGCTGCGCCCCGGTGGAGGCGCTGCGCCGGGTGCATCTACCGTTACTGCGCGGCAGCCTGTTTTCCGCCGGCCTGCTGGTGTTCGTCGATGTGATGAAGGAGTTGCCCGCCACGCTGGTGATGCGCCCCTTCAACTTCGATACACTGGCGACGCAGACCTACACGCTGGCGTCTGACGAGCGACTGGCGGAAGCCTCGACGGCGGCGCTGGCGATTGTCGCCGTGGGGCTTTTGCCGGTTTTCCTGTTGGCGCGGCAGTTGGCCAAAGGGAAGTAAATATTCAACTATTATTTTTTACCATCAGCTTGGCGTTGGCCTCGGCGACCGTTATGCCATCCTGATTTTTGCAAACGCCGGCGAAGCCGACGATGCCGCCATGGTGTTTGGGCTTGTCGTCCTTGGCGGTGACGGTCCAGGTAACGTGCAGCGTGTCGCCGGGCTTGACCGGGGCGGTGAAGCGGATCGCATGCTCCATGTAGGCGATGGCCGTGCCATACAGCAGCATGCCCATCTGCGCCGCCATGACATTGCTGGTCAGGTAGCCGTGGGCGATGCGCGTACCGAATTTGCCGGACTTCGCCCAGCTTTCATTGACATGCAGGGGGTTGAAATCGCCGAACAGGCCGGCGCCCAGCACGATGTGGGTTTCGGTCAGGGTCATCGCCGAGTCAAAGGCGTCGCCGACATTCAGTTCGTTGTAACCGCGTCCGGGCAGCATGGCGGGTATATCCTCGTCGAAAAAGGGGGGGTCGTTAAGTATAATCTCGCGATGCCCTTTACCATCGAAACCTGCACCGCACAGCACATCGGCGACCGCGACGAGCAGCAAGACCGCGTCGGCCTGTTCACGCATCTCGTCCAGAAGGGCGCCCTGCTGGCCGTGCTGGCCGATGGCATGGGCGGGCATAGCGGCGGCGCGATGGCGGCCGAGCAGGTCATTCATTCGGCCCGCAACGTCTTTCTGGCCAGCGCGCCGGGGGGCGGCGATGTTGAGGCGATGCTCGCCGAAGGCATCAACGACGCGCACGACGGCATCAACCTGTCGCGCTTCACCACCGAACAGGATCCGCACAGCACCGCCTGCCTGCTGATCCTGCAACCGGGTCGCGCCGACTGGGCGCATTGCGGCGATTCACGGCTCTACCATTTTCGCGCTGGCCTCATGGTGTCGTGCACCCAGGACCATTCGCATGTGATGAATCTGGTGAAGATGGGCTATCTCACCCCGGAGCAGGCCGAAAGCCATCCGCAGAAAAACCTGCTGATCTCCTGCCTGGGCGACACCGCGCCGCCGCAGATTGATTTTGGCGGGTCGGCGCCGCTGGTCGGCGGCGATTGTTTTCTGCTCTGTTCCGACGGTTTGTGGACTTACTTTAGTGATGATGAGCTGGGGCAGGTGCTGCATGAATATCCGGTGCGCGAGGCCGCCGAGATTCTCATCAACACGGCGCGCAGCCGGGCAGAAGGGCGTGGCGACAACTGCACGCTGGCGATTGTGCGACTGAAGGAAACCGAACCGGAAAAACCCCTGCCGCTGTGGAAAAAACCCGCGGCCAACTTTCATGATGCGTGAAACATCACCCCGCATCATGAAAGTCAGCCCATTCCCATGGCCCCCCACCCCCATCCCCCGCCCCAAGGCGGGGGTCAAAGTTTGTTCGCTGCGCTCATGGGATCACGCGGCGTCCGTATTGTGTATTTCACGGTAAACAAAGAAAACCTGAAAGGGAGCGCATGTCATTGACCATTGGAGTGCCAAGGGAAACGTTTGCGGGCGAGAAGCGCGTCGCCACCGTTCCCGAAGTCGTTGAGAAACTGATCAAGCTGGGCTTTGCCGTCAACATCGAAAGCGGCGCCGGTGATGCCGCCAACTGCAGCGACGAAAGCTATCGCGCCGCCGGCGCGCAGATCATTGCCGATACCGCGACGCTGTGCGCCGAGTCGGACATCATCTTCAAGGTGCGCGGCCCCAGCGCCGCCGAAGTCGGTTTGCTGAAAGAAGGCAGCACGCTGGTCAGCTTCATCTGGCCGGCGCAAAACCCTGGACTGCTGCAGCAGCTCGCTGCCCGCAAGCTCACCGTGCTGGCGATCGACGCGCTGCCGCGGCAGCTCTCCCGCGCCCAGAAGATGGACGCGCTGACCTCCCAGGCTGGCGTCGCCGGCTACCGCGCCGTGATCGAGGCCGCCAACGCCTTCGGCCGCTTCTTCAACGGCCAGATCACGGCCGCGGGCAAGGTGCAGCCGGCCAAGGTCTTTATCGCCGGCGCCGGCGTGGCGGGTTTGGCCGCGATTGGCGCTGCCGCGAGTCTCGGCGCCATGGTCCGCGCCAATGACACCCGTGCCGAAGTGGCCGACCAGGTCGTGTCGCTGGGCGGTGAATTCGTCAAGGTCGATTATGAGGAAGAGGGTTCCGGCGGCGGCGGTTACGCCAAAGTGATGTCCGAGGGCTTCCAGCAGGCCCAGCGCGAGATGTACGCCAAGCAGGCCCGGGAGGTGGACATCATCATCACCACCGCGCTGATCCCCGGCAAGCCCGCGCCCAAGCTGATCACCGCCGCGATGGTGCAGAGCATGAAGCCGGGTAGCGTCATCGTCGACATGGCGGCCGAGCAGGGCGGCAACTGCGAACTCACCGATCCGGGACAGGTCGTCGTCAAGCATGGCGTCACGATCATCGGCTACACCGACCTGGTCAGCCGTCTGGCGAAACAGTCGTCGACGCTGTATGCCACCAACCTGTTTCGCCTGACCGAAGAGCTGTGCAAGACCAAGGATGGCGTCATCGACGTCAATCTGGATGACGAAGCCATCCGCGGCCTGACCGTCGTCAAGGAAGGCAAGATCACCTGGCCGCCACCGCCGCCGAAAATTTCCGCAGCGCCGCCCGCCGCCAAGCCGTCAGCACCGCCACCGGCCAAGGGCAAGGGTCACGGCCACGGTGCCAGCAGCGCGCCAATGGCCGGCACCACCCTGGCCATCGTGTTCGGCGTGGCCGCCGCGCTGTTCTGGTTCGTCGGCGCCCATGCTCCGGCGTCATTCCTCGCCCACTTCACGGTCTTCGTGCTGGCCTGCTTCGTCGGTTACATGGTGGTGTGGAACGTCACGCCGGCCTTGCACACGCCGCTGATGAGCGTGACCAATGCGATTTCCAGCATCATCGCCATCGGCGCGCTGGTGCAGATCGCGCCCCCGCTCGCAGAGCTCGGCACGGGACGTCCAGACGAGTGGATCCGCTGGATTGCTTTTGTCGGTATTGCGCTGACGGCAGTCAACATGTTCGGCGGTTTCGCCGTGACCCGCCGCATGCTGGCGATGTTCCAGAAATAAAAGGTTAAGAACCATGTCTGAAAGCCTCACGACCGCCGCCTATCTCGGCGCCACCATCCTCTTCATCCTGAGTCTTGGCGGCCTGTCCAATCCGGAAACCTCCCGGCGCGGCAACCTCTACGGCATCATCGGCATGACCATCGCCGTGCTGGCCACTGTCTTCGGCCCGCGCGTCACGCTGGCCGGCATTCCCTGGATCGTTGCCGCCATGGTCATTGGCGGCAGCGTCGGCCTGTATGCCGCGAAGGTCGTCAAGATGACGCAGATGCCCGAACTGGTCGCGCTGATGCACAGCCTGGTCGGCCTCGCCGCCTGCCTGGTCGGCTTCGCCAGCTACATCGACACCTCGATTGCCTACACCGGCGTCGAAAAGACCATCCACGAGATCGAGATCTACATTGGCATCCTCATCGGCGCCGTCACCTTCTCCGGTTCGGTGATCGCCTTCGGCAAGCTCTCGGGCAAGATCGGCGGCAAGCCGATGCTGCTGCCGGGACGCCACTGGCTCAATCTGCTCGGCCTGCTCGTGGTGCTCTGGTACGGGAATGAATTCATCAACGCCCCGACCATCGAGGCCGGCATGCTGCCGCTGGCGATCATGACCGTCATCGCGCTGCTCTTCGGCATCCACATGGTGATGGCGATCGGCGGCGCCGACATGCCGGTGGTGGTGTCGATGCTCAATAGCTACTCGGGCTGGGCCGCCGCCGCCACGGGCTTCATGCTCTCCAACGACCTGTTGATCGTCGTCGGCGCGCTGGTGGGTTCCTCCGGCGCGATTCTCTCCTACATCATGTGCCGGGCGATGAACCGCAACTTCATCAGCGTCATTGCCGGCGGCTTCGGCACCGGCGGCGGCACGGTGGCGAAGAAGAAGCAGGGCGAGCCCGAGCCAGATGGTGAGGTCACCCCCATCAGCGCGCAGGAGACGGCGGAACTGCTCAGGGATGCCAAGAACGTCATCATCGTTCCGGGCTACGGCATGGCGGTGGCGCAGGCCCAGCATACCGTTTTCGAAATCACCAAGCTGCTGCGCGAGAAGGGCGTCAATATCCGCTTCGGCATCCACCCGGTGGCCGGCCGCATGCCCGGCCACATGAACGTACTGCTGGCCGAAGCCAAGGTGCCTTACGACATCGTGATGGAAATGGACGAGCTCAACGACGACTTCCCGACCACCGACGTTTCGATGGTGATCGGCGCCAACGACATCGTCAACCCGGCCGCCGAGGACGATCCGGGGAGCCCGATCGCCGGCATGCCGGTGCTCCAGGTCTGGAAGGCCAAGACCTCGATCGTCATGAAGCGCAGCATGGCCTCCGGTTACGCCGGCGTCGACAACCCGCTGTTCTACAAGGACAACAACCGCATGCTGTTCGGCGACGCCAAGAAGATGCTCCACGAGGTGCTGGTGGCGCTGAAGGCGTAAAAGTCGGCGCTGGCAGAACGGCGTCAGTAGGGGGCGGCGCTAACTTTCTCGCTCATAAAACACTACCCCCACGCGCTCGATATGCTTCCTTAGCTCGGCGTGATCCAGTGTATCGAACAAGGATAGATCGATGCTGTAGGGTAGCAGCAGATCGTCCAGTGCATCTGCGATCAGCGCGCGCAAATCGGGCGTGAGTGTCGCGCCGTAAAGCGTCAGGTCGATATCCGATCCGGTCTTGAAGTTGCCTTTGGCGCGCGAGCCATACAACACGGCCTTTTCAATCGAGGGGAAGCGCGCAAAAACGCCCTGGATTTTTTCGACCGTGGTTTCGGTCAGCCCATATTTCATGCGTCGCTGTCTTGCTGGTCGCTCAGCGCGGCAAACTTTTTCGCCATGCTTGCAAAGGCCGGATAAAACCGCTCCAGGATGTCATTCGCAATGGCTTGGGCGGTTTCCGGGTCGTAGGTGTGCGAGGTGAGATTGCGCGCCGCGATCATGCTCATCCAATCCTCGCCTTGCTCGATCAGGCCGTTCTTGAACGCGGCGCGGGTTGCGTCTTTCGATCCGATCAAACCCGTGATGCCTTTGTCCTCCAGGTAATCCTTCAAGACATTCCAGGCCAGTTCATGGGTGAATTCAAAACTCTGAATCAAGCCCTGTTGTTCGAGTTTGGATAACGCTCGCGTCCGCGCCAGCTCAACAGCCTCTACCACCGTCTGAAAGGCTTTCAGGTAGTTGTTGAAGCGTTGCTGCCAACGAATATCTTGCATGGGCTGGTTCTCCATTAAAGCAATGCCCGGATATTTAACAGCACTTCCGCGCTTTCAGGCGTAAAGCCGATATGCCGTGCTTTCCGCGCGCCAGTCGGCTTCATCGGCGGCTGCTGTTGCGTCGAGATCGGCCGGTGTTGCAGCAGGATCGTCCACCCATTCGCGCAGCAGGGGACTGCCGTTGATGAGGTCGATCGCCAGGCGGTTGTGCTCGTACTCGTAGGGAAAGTCGCGCCACAGCGGGTAGTCCGGCCGCAGGCGGCGCAGGGCCTTGAAGGCGAGCGCCATCAGGCGCCAGGGGCGGAAGGCGGCAGGGTTGTAGTGGTCAAGGGTGTCGACATGAATCTGGATACCCTGGCAGAGCTGGCCGGCGTGCTTGTGGAAGGTCGGCTCGAACCAGCAGGGGCGCGGTTTGCAGCCGGCGAGCCATTCAGGCGCCAGCGACTGCATCTCTTTCAGCAGCGCCGGCGCGTCGATATCGGGCGCGCCGAAGAGTTCGAGCGGGCGGGTGGTGCCGCGTCCTTCCGACAGCGTCGTGCCTTCGAGCATCACCGTGCCGGCGTAGCAGCGCGCCATCGAGAGGTTGGGCGCGTTCGGACTTGGATTGATCCAGCTGCGTTCGCCAAGCGGCCAGCCGTGGCCGGGAGCGGCATCCGGTTGCCAGCCTTCCATGGTGATGACCTGGCAGTCGACATCGAGCTTGAGCGTCGCCACGAACCAGCGCGCCAGTTCGCCCATGGTCAGGCCGTGGCGCATCGGCAACGGGCCGGCGCCGACAAAGCTTTCCCAGCCCGGGCGGAGCGTCAAGCCTTCGACAGGACGGCCGACCGGGTTCGGCCGGTCGAGTATCCATACCGTTTTGTCGTGCCGCGCGGCGGCTTCGAGCAGGTAGCGCAGTGTGGTGATGAAGGTGTAGATGCGGCAGCCGAGATCCTGCAAATCGACGAGCAGCACGTCGAAGCTGTCCAGCATCGCGGCGGTCGGGCGGCGCACCTTGCCATAGAGACTGAATACCGGAATGCCGTGTTGCGGATCAACAAAGTCGGGCGACTCGATCATGTTGTCCTGCTTGTCGCCGCGCAGACCGTGCTGCGGGCCGAAGGCGGCGGTCAGGCGGATTTCTGGCAACGTGGCGAGGGCGTCGAGGCTGTGCGTCAGCTCGCGCGTGGTCGAGGCCGGGTGGGCGAGCAGAGCGCTGCGCCGACCGGCCAGCGGTCGGCGCAGCGCGGGTTCTTCAAGCAGACGATCCAGGCCGAATTTCATGGCCAGTGGGTGGGGCGAAAGCCCTGCGGGCCGAGATGCAGCACAAATCCGGCGCGGTGATGGAAATCCGGTTTGCCGGGGGAATGCGTGAGCGCCCAGTAGCCGAGGCTGCCATCGCCCGCTTCCAGCACGACCGCCAGCGCGAGGTGTAGGTTGTCCGCCGACGGCAGGGCGGCCGCCGCCAGCATGACATCGAGTTGCAAGAGGTTTTCCGCGCGACTGACCTGGATGCTCGGCGCCGGGCCGCTGGTGGTTGCGGGCGCGCGCTGGCGGTAGTCGAGAAAGTCGTAGGCGGCCGATTGTCCCGAGGGCGAAAAATTGAACTCGCGGTAGCGGGTGCCGCCGGCCTGGCCGATGAAGATTTCGCAGCAGGTATGCCGCCACAGGGCATCGGCGGGGGCCGGCGCGTGCGGCGTGGGGACGCGCAGGTCGAGGTTCAGGCCGTGGATGGCATAGCGGATGCCCAGCCCGCCGGTGGCGGGCTGGGTCAGCGTGACGTCGATGCGCTCATGAAAGCGCGCCGGGTTGGCCGGATGGCTGGCGAGCGCGCTATGGACCGAATGGACCATGTTGTGCTTCAGCCGGCGATAATTTTCTGGCTCTGTTCGCCCAGACCCTCGACGCCAAGGCGCACGACATCGCCGACCTTGAGGTATTGCGGCGGCTGCATGCCCATGCCGACGCCGCTGGGTGTGCCGGTGCAGATCACGTCGCCGGGCAGGAGTGTCATGAATTGCGAGATGTAGCTGATCAGGTGCGCGCAGGAGAAAATCATCTGCGCGGTGTTGCTGTCCTGCCGACGCTCGCCATTAACCTCCGACCAGACGCGCAGCACCTGCGGGTTCGGCACTTCGTCACGCGTGACGAGCCAGGGGCCGATGGGGGCGAAGCTGTCGCAGCCCTTGCCCTTGTCCCAGGTGCCGCCGCGGTTCTTCTGGAAGTCGCGTTCGGAAACGTCATGGAAGGTGACGTAGCCGGCGAGATACGACAGCGCTTTTTCCGCGCTGACGTAGCGCGCTTCGCGGCCAATGACGAGGCCCAGTTCGGCCTCCCAGTCGGTATTGACGGAACCGCGCGGCAGCTTGATGTTGTCGAACGGCCCGTTGATCGCCGTGGTGGCCTTCATGAACAATACCGGTTCCGTCGGGATCGCCGCGCCGGTTTCGCTGGCATGGTCGCGGTAATTAAGGCCGACGCCGACGATCTTGCTGATACCGGTGAAAGGCACGCCCAGGCGGGGCTTGCCCTTGACCAGCGGCAGCCTGGCCGGGTCGATGGCTCGCAGCCGCTTCTGTCCGGCCGGGGAGAGCTCTTCCCAACCGATGGTGGCGCAGTGACTGGAAAGATCGCGCAGTTTGCCCTGTGCGTCGATGAGGCCGGGTTTTTCGCGGCCTTTGCTGCCGTAACGGACGAGTTTCATGGGGTCTCCTAAAATTAGTTTTGTGGGCGCTTGCCCCGATAGATCGCGTCGGGCTGTCGTTCGAGTGTTTCGGCCAGCAGTCGTAGCGCGTCGGCGGCGCGCGTGATTTCCTTGAGCGCGGCATTGACGTTGGAGACGGTCGGCGAGTCCTGCTCGGCCAGGTTGCGCACGGCCAACGCCGCCTTGGCCAGTTCGTTGCTTGCTTGTGTCATGTTTCCGGCCATCTCCGTGCCCTTGTCGGCCAAAGTGGCGACGCGGTCGGCAGCGGCTTCGAGTCGTGCCAGTGCCGTCTGGGCCGCCTCCAATGCCTTGCGCATCTCCGCAAGGTCATGGCGCACCTCCTTGAGGATGGGCCCGCTCTGCGCATCAAGGCGCTTCGCGAGCGATTCGAGGTGACGCAGTGTCGCCTGCAGGCGACGCGGGAGTTCCTGGGTGCCTTCCGCCGTCATCAGCGTGCTGATCGCACCGCTGATCGCCGCGACGTCGGCGAGGAATTTCTCCATCGGGAAACCTTCGAGCTTGGAGCTCAGTTCCTGCGCGGCGGTGCGGATGGTCGGGATTTCGCTGACACCGGGGTCGAGGGCGACGAAGTGTGCCGGCTTGTCCGGGTGGAAGTCAAGGTCGACGTAGAGCTGGCCGGTGAGCAGGCTCTGCATCCGCAACCGGGCGCGCAGGCCGCGCTCCACGAGTTCGCGCACGGTGGCGTGGTCGCGCAGGTCGACATTTTCGCCGCCACGTCCGCGCACCACGTGCGGCAGCACCTCGATGGTTACCGGCACGACGAAGTGGTGCTCCTGGCCGCCTTGATTGTCCAGGCCGAGCTGGATCTGCTTGACCGTGCCGACCTTGACGCCGAGAAACATCACCGGCGCGCCAACCTGCAGGCCTTGCGACGCGCCCTCGAAATACAGCACGTGCAGGCGTTTTTCGCCAAACCAGTTGCCGCCGGCGAGTAGCAGCGTGGCGATGACAACCAGCGCAATTGCGCCCAGCACGAAGGCGCCGATCAGTGTGGGGTTGGCCTTCCGGCTCATGCCGTGCCTCCGCGCGTCAGGAAGTGGCGCACCTTGGGATCGCCGTGTTGCAGTGCGTCCCGCGGGTGTCCGGTGGCGATCATGGTATGGGTGTCGGCGTCGAGAAAGATCGAATTGTCGCCGATTGCCAGGATGCTGGCCAGATCGTGTGTCACCACCACCACCGTGGTGCCGAGGCTGTCGCGCAACTCGACGATCAATTCGTCGAGGTGCCGCGCCGTCAGCGGGTCGAGACCCGAGGAGGGCTCGTCGATCACCAGGATCTCCGGGTCGAGCGCCATGGCGCGCGCCAGCCCGGCGCGTTTTTTCATGCCACCGGAAAGCTCGGCAGGGTAGAACTCCTCGAAACCGGCCAGCCCCACCAAAGCGAGCTTGAAGGCGACGATTTCATCGACCTGCGCTTTTGTCAGCGCGGTGTATTCGGCAAGCGGTAGCGCGACATTCTCGGCCAGTGTCAGCGAGCTCCACAGCGCACCGCCCTGGAACAGAATGCCCATGCGGCGCTTGAGTTGATCGCGGTCTTCGTCGGCGGCGCTCCAGAAATCCTCGCCGCTGAAGCGTACCGTGCCCGTGAGCGGGCGCTGCAGACCGACCAGCGCGCGCATCAGCGTGGTCTTGCCGCAGCCGTTGCCGCCCATCACCACGAAGATGTCGCCCTTGTTCACCACGAAGTCGAGGCCGCGCTGGACAACGAAATCGCCGTAGCCCATGGCCAGATCGCGAACTTCGATGTGCGTGGTCGTACTCACTGGCTCAGATCCCCAACTGGTAGAAAACGATGGTCATGACGGATGCCGCGATGGTGATCAGCAGGATCGCGGTGACCACCGCGGAAGTGGCGGCATGGCCCACGGCCGCGGCGCTGCGCCCGCACTGCATGCCGCGCAGGCAGCCGGCGAAGGCGATCATCGCGCCGTAAACGCTGCCCTTCGCCAGGCCAACGAGGAAGTGCTTGAGTTCGAGCGCGCGCAGGGTCTCGGTGTAATACTCGAAGACGCCGATGTCGAAGATGGTCGTCGACACCAGCAGCCCGGCGAGCATGCCGATGAAGCCGGCGTAGAGCGTCAGGAGCGGCACCATCAGCATCAGCGCGAGGATGCGCGGCAGCACGAGGAAATCCACCGGTGCGATGCCGAGCGTCCGGAAGGCGTCGATCTCCTCATTGACCTGCATGGTGCCGAGCTGGGCGGCGAAGGACGCGCCGGTGCGGCCGGCGATGATGATGCCCGTCATCAGCGCGCCGACCTCGCGCACCATGCCGATCGCCACCAGGTCGGCGATGAAGATCTGCGCGCCGACCATCTTCAATTGATCGGCGCCGAGGTAGGCGAGGATCAGGCCGACGAGGAAACTGATCACCGAGACGATGGGCAGCGCGCGCGGGCCGACTTCCTCGATCTCCAGCCAGAGGTCGCGCATGCGAAAGCGTGCGCGGCCGGTCGCCAGTCGTCCCAGCGACTGCGTGATCTCGCCGAGGAAGGCGAGCATCGCCGGCATGCCGCGGACGAACTCGATCAGGGCCGTGCCGACCTGCGCGCAGATGCCCGTCGGACCGTTGTTGCGGCCGGGCACCCGTTGTTCCGGCACCGTCAGCGCCATTGCCAGGAGGCGTTGTGCGCCGGGCGGCAGGCCGGTCGTATCGGCGGCGATGCCGCGCGCTGCGCAGGTTTTCAGGATGCTGCCGAGGAAGCTCAGCAGCCCCGTGTCCCAGTCGGTCAGCCCGGTGGCGTCGAAGCGGACGCGCCGCACGTCGGCGGCAAGCCGGGGCGCGACGCTGTCGGGGGAGGGGAGGGTGGCGGCCATGCACCAGCGGCCGCCGAGAGCGATTACCAGTTCATCGGCGCCGGCCAGTCGCGCATCGAGTTGCCATGCGGCCTTGTCCATGGCGGCAGGCGGGAATGCTACTTCTTACCCAGTCCGCCGAGCAGGGCGGCGACGGGACGCAGCGGGCGCCGTGGCGCCAGCGCCGACTTTTCGGCGAGTTTGTCCGCGCTGCTTCCGGTTGTTTCCCGCGCGTCGTAGGGCTTTGAAAAGTCGAAACCATCGGCGGCGATCATCTGCGCCCTGGGCATCCGGGTTGTCCTGGGTGTCCTGGGCGCCGCGGGTGTCGTGGGTGTCATGGGTACCGTGGGCAAATGGCTGGCGGACGCGGGCAGTCGGTCCAGCGGGGTTTTCGGGCCGTGGCCTACCCGGGGTTCGCGCTTGTGCCCACGGCCGCGCTCGGCGCGTTCCTGCTCATGCGGCGGCGCGACCGAGCCGGGTTCGAAGCCGGGCACGACAACCTGCTCGATCTTGAACTTGGTGAGCCTTTCGATTTCGGTCAGGCGGGGTTTCTCTTCGGGGGCGACCAGTGAAATGGCTTCGCCGGTCTTGCCGGCGCGGCCGGTGCGGCCGATGCGATGGATATAGTCCTCGGCGACGCGCGGCAGTTCGTAGTTGATGACCAGCGGCAGGTCGTCGATATCGAGGCCGCGCGCGGCGACGTCGGTGGCGACCAGCACGCGCGATGCGCCGGACTTGAAGGCTTCGAGCGCCTTGGTGCGTTCCTGCTGGGTCTTGTCGCCGTGGATGGCCGTGGCGTTGATGCCCATGCGTTCCAGCCAGAGCGCCAGTCGGCTGGTGCCGAACTTGGTGCCGACGAAGACCAGCGCCTGGGCCGCGGGCGACACTTCCAGCAGTTGCTTCAGCAGATAACGCTTGCGATCGGTGGCGACCGGATACACGCGGTGGGTGATGGTCTCGGAGACCATGTTGCGCCGGGCGACCTCGATGAGCCGCGGGGACTTCAGCATCACGTCGGCGAGTTTCTTGATCTCGTCGGAGAAGGTGGCCGAGAACAGCAGGCTTTGCCGCGTCTTCGGCAGCAGCGCGAGGATGCGCTTGATATCGGGGATGAAGCCCATGTCGAGCATGCGGTCGGCTTCGTCGAGGACGAGAAACTCGACCGAGTTGAAGCTGACGGTTTTTTGCTCGACGTGGTCGAGCAGCCGTCCCGGCGTGGCGACGACGATCTCGCGGCCCTCTTTCAGTTCGGCGATCTGCGCCCGCATGTCCACGCCGCCATAGATGCAGACCGAGCGCAGCGCGAGGTGTTTGCCGTAGGTTTTGGCCGATTCATGCACCTGCATGGCCAGTTCGCGCGTCGGCGTGAGGATCAGCGCGCGCACCGGGTGGCGGGCGGGCGAGGGCGAACTGCTGGCATGGCGCGCCAGCTTGTGCAGCAGCGGCAGGATGAAGCCGGCCGTCTTGCCGGTGCCGGTCTGGGCGCCGCCCATGATATCGTGGCCGGCGAGGATGATCGGAATGGCCTGTGCCTGGATCGGCGTCGGATCGGTATAGCCGGCGTCATGCACGGCCTTGAGCAGTTCGGGCGCCAGCCCGAGATCGGTGAATTTCACAATGGACTCCGGTTCTTTCCTGTCGCGCGCCCATAGCCCTGAAAACAAGGCGACGCCGGCTCAGGCGGGGCAAAGATGAAATCGGGGATGGCACGATGCCGAAAATCGCGCCCAACCGGCAGGACGCGGGGGGGATTCTAAGGCAAATCCGTTCAGGCTGTTTTGGCGCGGCCGGCTGAGGTCGGCAAGGCGGGTGAGGGCTGCTCGACAGCGCTGCGCTTTGCGCCCTCATTCTTCGCCGGCGGCGCCTCGGCCGGCTTGGCCTTTTCGGTCGGCGGCTCTTCAACCGGGGCCGCCTTGCTCTTTTTGCCCGCCGGATCTGACCGGGAGAGCGAGGGTTCGATGATTTCGAGATTGTTTTCGCGCATGTAGGCGTCCATGTCGCGCCAGCCGGTAAAGATGGCGGCCTTTTGCGCTTTTGGATTCAGCGTGAAGCAATCCTCCAGCGCGCGTCCGCTGTGGCGGCAGGCGCTGCCGACGGCGCGGCCTTCCGCTTCCCTGGCGGCGGCGATCCGGGCTGGATCCTCGATGCCGAGCTGTTCGCAGCCGGCGAGCAGCAACCCGCACAGCGGCAGAAGAAAGGTCAGGCGCACAACATTTTGCATAAACGATCCCGGACGTGAATGGTGCTGTCGGGAGTTTACGGCAAAGCAGTGGCTTTCTTAAGAAACTTGCCGGGGCTGCGATAAACTAGCCGACCATTTTGCTTGAGCGATTGCCCGATGAAACACTTTGCAGCCTGCTTTGCAGCCTTATTGTTGCTGGTCATTGCCACCACTGCGCTGGCCGCGCCGGCTCCACCGGTTCCGCGGGAAATCGTCTTGCGCCACGGCTTGTCGGGGGCGCCGCTCGACGCGCTGGCGACCCTGGTGCTGCGGTTTAACGACCAGGAAGCGAAGCGCAAGACGGGGGCCGGGCGCATCAGTCTTGAGGATGTCCTGGGCATCAACAGCAGTGAGCGGGCGCGCCTGCCGCATCTGGCGCTGTTCAACCAGGATGACGCCTTGACAATGTTTGATACGCGACCGCGCTTTCGGCCTTTGCATCAGGTGATGGCGGTGGGCAAGGAGCGTTTTGATGCCAGGCTGTTTTACCCGCAGATGATTGATGCGGTGGATGATATGACCGGGAAAATGCAGGCCTTGCCGCTGGCGCTGTCGCTACCGGCGCTCTTTTTTAACAAGACCGCCTTTGCCGGGGCCGGGCTGAATGCCGCCGTGCCGCCCAAGACCTGGTGGGAACTCCAGGAGGCCGCCGGCGCGCTCCGCGAAGCCGGCTTCAAGTGTCCGCTGACCAGTTCGCGCTTCGCCTGGGTGCATGTGGAAAACGTGGCGGCCCAGCATGGCGAGCCATTGGTGGTGAAAAACGGCAGGCTGGATCAACTGGCGCTCAACAACATGGTGAATGTGAAGCACCTCGCCTTGCTGACCAGTTGGCAAAAAAGTTTGTATTTCATCTACTCCGGCCCCGGCCGCGAGGGGGACGAGCGCTTCGCCAGTGGCGAATGCGCCATGCTCACGGGAGAATCCTCGCTGTATGCCAGTCTCGCAAAGAATCCTGAATTTCCGCTCGGCATTGCCGCGCTGCCCCACTATGACGACGTGTATGGCGTAAAGGCGATGAACGTGTTGCCGGATGGCGCCGCCTTGTGGGTGCTCGCGGCCGACAAGAGGCCGGAGCAGCAGGTGATTGCGCGCTTGATCAGTTTTCTGCTGAAGCCGGAAATCCAGCGCGAATGGGTGCGCGCCACCGGCTTCCTGCCGATGTCGTCCGCCGCGGTGCAGGCCCTGCGTGAATCCGGCGCCAATCCCGTCCTGCTCGACCGTGCCGACCAGCGTCTATCGATGGTCAAGCGCGATGCCGCGCGCACCCGCAGCGGTTTTGGCAAGAGCCGCATCCGCGCCATTCTCAACGAGGAAGTCGAGTTCGTCTGGGGCAACCAGAAGTCGGCCAAGGAGGCGCTCGACACCGCCGTGCGGCGCGCCGTTCCGGCGCTCGCCGCACCGCTCCCCATCCCCCGTTGATTACCTACCCGCGTATCATCGCCCACCGCTGCGGTGGCGCCCTGGCCCCGGAAAATTCGCTGGCCGGACTCGCCATCGCCGCGCGCCTGGGTTGCCGGGCGGTCGAGTTCGACGTCATGCTCACCGCCGATGGCGTGCCGCTCCTGATCCATGACGAGACACTGCGGCGCACCACCACCGGTCGGGGCCGCGTGGCGGAAATGACGCTGGCTGAGATACGCCGTTTCGATGCCGGCGGCCCGCATCACGCCGCGTTCGCCGTCGCGCCGGCGCCGACTTTTGCCGAAGCGCTCGCGGCATGCCAACGGCTGGGTCTGTGGCCGAACATCGAGATCAAACCGGCCGCGGGCCGCGAAGAGGCTACCGGGGAGGTGGTGGGCCGTTGGTTGGCCGAGCACTGGAGCGGCGCCGGGGTGATCTCCAGCTTTTCCGAAAAGTCGGCGCTGGCGGCACGGCGCGTACTGCCGCAATTCCCTCAAGCTTTGCTGGTGGAGCGTCTGCCGACCGATTGGCGTACCCAGCTCGACCGCCGGGGCGCTTGCGCCGCGCATCTGGCGGCGGACCACCTGACGCCGCAACAGGCCGCCGCGCTCAATGACGCCGGCGTCACCTGGGCGGCCTACACGATCAACGACCGCGCCGCCGGGGAGCGTCTGTTTGCCCTCGGCGCGGCGGCGCTGTTCACCGACCGGCCGGACCTGTGGTTGCCGACGGAGATGTAGGCGCCCGCCCCCCTTCGCCCCCCTCGCGGGGGGGTCCAAACGGTTCGCTGACGCTCACGTATCACGGGGCGCCTCTTTATGGCATGGGAGCGGGTTGCGGCTGGCGCCGCGTGCCGCGTTTGCTTGGGGCGGCCCGGCGCAAACGCTGCGTTTTCAATTTTAAAAAATCCTTGCGCGCGAGGCTTGCTCGCCGGATTAATTCTGCTAGAATCCGCGCCCTTGATGTTGATGAAGTCCACGTGGAGTGGTAGTTCAGTTGGTTAGAATACCGGCCTGTCACGCCGGGGGTCGCGGGTTCGAGTCCCGTCCACTCCGCCAACGCATAAGCAAACACGCGCCTTCGGGCGCGTTTTTGTTTTCTACCCACACTTTTACCCACGCGGCAATTTCCTATCGAATTGCCGTGCTGCCGGGGCTGACTTTGGGCTGCGGACGAGTCTCTGACCGCTCCGTCACGGCGCTTGCAAAAACCCCGCAAGCCCCGCGCCGTCGCTACCGCATCACATACTGAACCACGCCAGAGCGCATAAAGCCGCGCACTGGCTTTGTGTCTTCGGTCACCGCTGCTGCTCCTGCCCCGCCGCCGCTGCGCCACTGCGCCACTGCGCCGGCCAGCGAAAAGACCGCTCGCCGGCTTGCGGCTTGCAGGCGGCTACCTCGTTGTGATCTGAACCACGCCGTCACGCGGTAAAGCTGCGTCACGGCTTTGTCTCTCCTGCTATCGCCGTCCCGCCAGCGCCGACTTTTACTCTGTCCGAGCTTCCTCGCGTTCTGCCCGCCGTCTGCGCCGTCGGCGATGAAGCTGCCCACGGCTTCGACGGCTACGCCGGGGGCGCCGCTCGCCGTCCTGTTCTTCGTGGCCCGCCGCCGCTTAACTGCGTTGAAGCGGACGGCTGCGATGTCGGGGCGTGTCAGCCTGCAAGATCAAGACCGTGCCACCCGCTGCATTGCGCATCCATTCGGCGGCTACGCGGCCAAAACCTTGCCGCGTCCCGTCCTCATTCCTGCTCCATTCCGCAGGTCGCACACCCCCAAGGCAAACCCGCTGCGCGGGATTGCCAGTCAAAACCAACCCACCTGGTCAGCGCGCGTTACGCGAATGTCACCCAGCCGGGCAGGGGTAAATCGCAAGCGATTGAACATAACCGCGCATTACCCAAAGTAGGCCAGTCGCTGCGCGGGACTTCGCTTGGTGGCCTACCGCTGCGCGCCCCGCGGGTTCGGGTAATGGTCGGTTATGTCTTGCGCCCCGGCCCGGACAACGGCTATGCCGGTTCGCTGTGCTCAGGATGTTCATTCGGGCGCTGCGCGCGGTGTGGTGTTGATCCCCCGCCCGCCCTGCGGGTCTGCCTGCGGCGGCTCGCACTGCGTTGCTCGTTCCCGCCTCGGCAGCCTCGCTCCCGTCCGCCCCGCAGGGGCTCCCCAACCCAATCGCCGTGTCGCCAGCGCCGACTTTTGGCGACTGTCCGCACCGAAACCGGCGAAACCTACGAAACCGATTCCACCACCTCGATTCGCCACCGTTCCGCCGAGCCGTTGCCGGTCGCGCGCACGATGCGCATGCCATCGACGATGCGGCCTGCGTGCCGACGAATCCACCAGCCCAACTTGCGGCGGTTGATCTCGCCGCGCTCGTCGGCAATGTCGCGCAGCACTTCGCGTAGTTCCGCGTGTTCGTCATACAGCGCGTGCGCCTGCTTGACGGCATCGCGCACCATCGCCGGCGTCTTGCCGAACCCGGCGAACCAGGCATTCAGCAGTCGGGCCAGCGTTTCACGGTCGGGGTCTTCGGCCATTGCCTGGAAGACCGAGGCCGTCGGATCGGCACAGCCCAGCCACATCAGCGGCTGCCGGCAGAGGTCGGACCAGTCGCCGTAACTCGCCAGTGACTTGCATTCTGTCTTAGGTCGGTCGGCGACGATCCAGGCGCGAATGATGGTCAAGGCCGCCGACACGTAACGCCCGCGTTCGCGCAACACGTCGCGCACGAGATCGGGCCGGGTGAAGCTGCGTGCCGCCGGCACTTCGCAGTCGGGCGATAGATGGACGGTGATGCAGCGCCGCGTCATGTCCTGCACCGGCCCGACATTGTTGCCGCTGGAGAGGAACAGCGCGCGCGTGTTGACCGTGGCGGTCTTGGAAACGCCAAGGATGCGCCCGCTCATGTGTTCCGATGTCAGTGCCGTGCACAGGCTCTTGTGCGCCACCAGATCGCCGGTGAGATTGTCGAACTCGACCACGGCCGGGCCGCGCAACAACTCGGCGAGCAGCAGCTTGCGGCATTCCTCGTCATCGGCCGGGAAGCTGGTCGGCGTGCCGCGCTGCGGCGTGGCAAAGGCGGTGACCAGCTCGCAAAGATAGGACTTCCCAGACCCCACCATGTGCGCCCGTACATGAAACATCGGCGCCACCGGCAGGCTGGCGCGGATGGCAGCGGTGAGGATTGCGGTCAGCGCCGCCGCGCGATCCGTCTCGCCCGCGAAACTGAACTCGCCCAGCAAGCTCGCAAGCAGCGCCAGCGCCGCTTCGGCCGTCGCGCGGCTGGGTGTGTCCGCGAAGGCAAACGCGCGCGCGTCGAACACGCCGAACATCCCCGTGGCGGCATCGTAGCCGCCCGCCGTGATCAGGCTGCCGTCGGGGCGCAGATAGGGCTGGCGTGCCAGGCCACCGAGCACCGGCAGATGCTGGTAACTCGTCGAATCGAACAACACCGCCGCGTGTCGGGCCGGGGGATCGGTGCGCACCCAATCCTGCGCGCGGGCGTCGTAGCGTTCCCACATCGCGGCCCCCGCGAGCGAGCGCACCAGCGTCGGCTGCGCGACATCCTGAATCCGTGTTTCGCGGGTGCCGGGATCGGTCACCACCGTGACGATCAATCCGCCGCGCTGATAGTGCCGCCGCGATTGCGCCAGTTCGCGCTCGGCCACGTCGACCACGCGGTGGATTTCTCCGGCGACGACGCGAATCGTCGATTTCATCCGCGCCGCGTTGATCTCGACATTCAGGAAGAGGAGCAGATCGCGGATATGCCGCTCGGCACAATGTCCATGCAAACACTTGAAGCCGCCGATGGGCCAGTTGTCGTCTGGCTCGAAATAGGCCGTGCCACCATCCACCGCGCCGGTATGCTCATTGACCCACGGGCAGGTGATGTCGTGCTTGCCATCGCCCAGCGGCGCCTTGTAGAGGCCGCGTTCGCGCAGCGCGACGAGCACGGCGTTTTCGTCGGGGCGCGGAATCCAGACCGCCTCGCCGTCGTCCGGGCGGGTCGCGTGGTTGCGTGCCAGGGCGCGCGTGGTTGTCCGCTTTGCGCGTTCCGCTTGCCCCATCTCCAGTTGCAGGCTGGCCACCAGATCGGCCACCGAGTAGCGTAGTTCGGGCGCCCAGGTCACCATGCGGCAGGCGAACGGCGGCGCG
>Ga0208244_100668_pt1 | contig 28209 bp, 22 predicted proteins | sample SubbioCR12Aug_5A_FD_184828 | JGI IMG/M metagenome (GOLD analysis project Ga0208244, IMG submission 184828) | Serpentinite rock and fluid subsurface biosphere microbial communities from McLaughlin Reserve, California, USA - CR12Aug_5A (SPAdes) | ecosystem: Environmental > Terrestrial > Deep...
AGACTTATTAGTGATGTTTTACATCATGGTTCTTACGACATAAAATGCATGGGCAATGCCTAAATTTAATAATTTTTCTCCAGTTATTCGTTTAGGGGCAATATTGGGTATACTGAGGGACTTATTACCTTATTATTTACGATATTTGCAGAAAATATTTCAACGAAAATGAAAATTGAGTATAATAATCTGTATACACATTATGTGTTTACAACCATGCACCGATTACCTCTTATTCCTACAAAACATCGAATAAGAATAGAAAAATATATTACAGGAATTGTAAATAATAATTCATCAAAACTTTATGCTATATATGCGAACTCTGATCATTTACACTTTCTTATTTCCCGTGCACCCAATATATCTGATGAAAAACTAGCAACAATTGTTGCTGATAGTTCGGAAAAGTTTATCAATCAGAATAAATTAGTGAAAGGAGAATTTGCCTGGCAGCAGACCGCATCAGCATTCTCTGTTTCAAAGGCAGAGGTTAACAAAATATGCAAGTATATTCTTAATCAACCGGAGCATCATAAAAAAGTAAGTTTTGAGCGGGAGTATCAAAATTTCATTAAACATTATCAATCAACAATTAAAATTGAACATTGATAAAAAATCTTTAATAAGCTAATAAGGTTGCTGGTTACGGGTTTGTATTTTTGCTACTAAGGTTTTAAAAGAAGGATAAGGTTTGCTTTGAATCACATAACTGCAGGTAAATGATTAAAAGAACCAAATCTAAAAAGTATACTTTAATATGGTTAATTGTTGATTGCGACTTTACGCGAAATTAACAACAAAAATCACCCAGCGCATCAAATATGGAAATACCCCTAAAAAATCAGCATTAACAAAGTTGTAATTGGAGTCTGACATATCCGTAAATTATTTTATAGTACTTTTGTAATTACTTCAATGATTAAGCGTTTCTCTAGTATGAAATTGTTCAGGAAAATATTTGTTTTTTTAGCTTTAATGGTTCTTCTTCAAAATTCTTGTAGGAATGATTATAAGCATCCTGTACCCGATGTTTATGTCGATCTTTTAGTAAACATCAATACTCATTACGAATTGCAAAATGTAAACGGCTTCATTTACAAAAATGATTATGGGTTTAATGGTATTGTAATTTTTCGCTATTCATTAAATGAATTTATGGCTTTCGACAGAGCTTGTCCCCATCATCCTTATGAATATGATTGCAGAATTGAAGTGAAAGAACCTCCTTTGGCAATAGATGAGTGTTGCAGTTCTAGATATTTATTGTTGGATGGATCCGTCGTTGACGGGCCATCCAAACATCCTTTAAAGCAGTATAGAACCTTTTTTGATGCAGAAAGAAACTATCTGCAAATAACTAATTAGTATCTGTAATGTTCCGGCTTGTATGGTCCTTCAATTTTTACACCTATATAATCTGCTTGATCTTTTGTGAGTTTTGTAAGTTTCACTCCGATTTTTTCAAGGTGAAGCCTTGCTACTTCTTCGTCAAGCTCTTTTGATAAGCAATACACACCAATTGGATAATCCTTTTTCCAAAGGTCTATCTGCGCCAATGTTTGATTTGTGAAAGAGTTACTCATAACAAACGATGGATGTCCGGTCGCACAACCAAGGTTTACAAGTCTGCCTTCAGCTAAAATGAAAATCTCATTACCATTTGGCATTATATATTTATCAACTTGTGGTTTAATATTAACTTTTTGAATTCCTTTTGTTTGCTCAAGTTTTTCAACCTGAATTTCATTGTCGAAATGGCCAATATTACATACAATTGCTTGGTCTTTCATTTTGGTCATATGATCAACAGTGATAACATCTTTATTTCCAGTAGTTGTTACATAAATATTTCCTTCAGCAAGTGAATCTTCTAGGGTTGTAACTTCATAGCCCTCCATTGCTGCCTGAAGTGCACAAATAGGATCTATTTCAGTTACAATTACTCTTGCACCATAGCTTTTCATCGACCTTGCACAACCTTTGCCAACATCACCATATCCGCATACAACAACAACTTTACCGGCAATCATTACATCTGTTGCTCTTTTAATTCCATCAGCCAAAGATTCACGACATCCATAAAGATTGTCAAACTTTGATTTTGTAACTGAATCGTTAACGTTTATAGCAGGAACCAACAATTCTCCTCTTTCCATCATTTGGTATAACCTGTGAACACCGGTTGTTGTTTCTTCAGAAACGCCTTTCCATTCTTTAACTACATTGTGCCACTTCTGGTTGTCTTCTTTATATGTTTTTTTAAGAAGCTGTAGAATTATTGCTTCTTCAGAGCTTGAAGCTTTTTTATCAAGATATGTTGGATCGTTTTCAGCTTTATAGCCCATATGAATAAGTAATGTTGCATCTCCACCATCGTCAACAATTAGTTGTGGACCTTTTCCTCCGGGGAAAGAAAGTGCTTGTTCGGTACACCACCAATATTCTTCAAGTGTTTCGCCTTTCCATGCAAAAACAGGAATTCCTCTTTTTGCAATTGCTGCTGCTGCATGATCCTGAGTTGAAAAGATATTGCAACTTGCCCATCTTACATCAGCACCTAATTCTACAAGAGTCTCAATTAATACCGCAGTTTGAACCGTCATATGCAAAGAACCCATTATTCTTACATTCTTCAATGGCTTTTCTTTTCCGTGTTTTTCGCGAACTGCCATCAATCCGGGCATCTCTTTTTCTGCAATTTCTATTTCCTTACGTCCAAAATCTGCAAGATTTATGTCTTTTACTTTGTAAGCTAGTTGTTTTTCTGATACAAGATTTTCCATTTTCTAATATTGTTAAAATTTTTGTGCAAAGATAATAATTATCTGCAAAGAACTAGACAGTGATTTATTAGACTTTTCTTCTTCTCATATAAGGAAATGTAAGAAATTATGTTTTATAAGTTTTTTATTTTTCTAATATGACCTTATATGTCTTATATGTTAAAAAAAATACCATATAAGGCATATAAGGAAATGTAAGGATTGATGTTTTTTCTGTTTTTCTTATTTTTCTAATATGACCTTATATGTCTTATATGTTAAAAAAATACCATACAAGGCATATAAGGAAATGTAAGGATTGATGTTTTTTCTGTTTTTCTTATTTTTCTAATATTACCTTATATGTCTTATATGTTAAAAAAAAATACCATACAAGTATGTTAAAAAAAAATACCATACAAGGCATATAAGGAAATATAAGGGTTAATGTTTTGTCGTGTCAAAAAATGTTAACAAATTGTTATATGGATAGAAATATTTTTACATTTGCAGCAAGCACGGGAAATAAATTTATACTAAAAAGCGGGACATGGGTCTTTTTTATAAAAAGGTCGTTAAGAATGCTTCTATCGGGGTATGGGAAATCAACGAAACTGTTGATGAACTTTACAACAAAGTATCCTTGTCCGAAAAGGAACAGAGCATTTATGATAGCTTAAAAACTATTTCTCGAAAGCGACATTGGCTTAGTTACCGACTTATTCTTCCGTATCTTGTAAAGCCTGAAGAACTTTCTGCAATTGAATATGATGAGTACGGTAAACCTTTCCTTAACAATGGCGTTCGTCATATTTCAGTATCTCATTCTGGAAAATTTTCAGCCCTAATAGTTAGTCCTAATCGCTCTGTTGGGATAGATATAGAAGAAGTTGACCCCAAGATATTTAACATAGCTCATAAATTCCTGAGCAAAAGTGAAGTTGCCTCAACAGTTGAAAAAAATGCATTGCAAAAACTTTTTGTAATCTGGGCTGCTAAAGAAGCATTATACAAGCTTTATGGAAAAAGAAACTTAATGTTTAAAGATAATATCCGGATATTCCCGTTTAGCTTCAAAGGATATGGCTCTGTGCAAGGCGAAATTTATTCAGAAGAGTTTACAAAAACATTCGATATTTTCTATCAAACACTGGAAAAATATATTCTGGTTTATTCGGTAGACAACTGATAATATCTTATTCATTACTATAAGTTTCTTCAAGATATTTCATATAATCATCAGAGATTTCATCAAAAGTTTTTCCAAATTGAGTGGGGAATAAGCTTATTATTTCATCAGATGAAACATTAAAAAGCTTGTTAACATTTTCAATGTCATAGTTTTGCCATAGGTATGAAATAAATGCCCCTGCATTCGGGCAAAAAACATCATCAGGTCTTTCCGGCTCATTGAGTAATTGCTCTGGAGTTAGTATATTGTTGTTATTTGAATGAAATTGCATCCATTCATTTATTGTTCTGGCTACAACTCTTTCTTCAATTTCATCGTAGGTTCTCCCAAACGATCCCGAAATCGCTACTGCATATCCATCATTCATCATTCTTGTATAATTGTTGCCAAGCGACCTATGAGTGAGCAAATGAGCCATCTCATGACATCCTATATAAGCATTTCTGTTATAAACATCTACATAAGAGGCCAATAGATATGTGTAATAAATAGTTGACCTTTCAGACATTGAATAACCTCCTGTATTTGTGCCAATAGCTTCAAGAGCTTCGTCGTGATTAAATAAATAAATCAGCACTTTTTCGCTGTATCCAAGTTTTAGCGAATCTCTAATAAGATAATAATAGAAATTCTGATTTTTTAATATTGTGAATATTGTATTCTCATCAGGCGATTGGCTGTTTGAAAAATCTTGCGGACGAGTATGAAGAATTATATTTCCTGCTTCATTAACTTCCCAGTCTTTATGCTTATCTAATGATGCAAAAAAGTCGGTGCATCCTGATATAATCAAGAAAGTTAGGATATATAATATGCTTATTTTTTTGTTTCTCATTTTATTAAGTCCTATGTCCTATGTGGAAATACTAGTCTGCTATATTAATATTTATTCCAAGATAGATTTCGTTAAGCCGGTCCATCTTAGATGTGATAATATTATTTATGATTATTGAATTCTTTGAATTGCCATATCCAATCTGGCTGGTATTTCTGTACCCTGCACTTAAGGAAGTGGTCTTGAAAATCTTTGCGTCTAATGAAATATCCCAGAATGACTTATACGTTACAGGATAATAATTGTCTACTCGTGTTTCAGTTATATTATTATCAAAAGAATATCTTCCATAGCAAGTGTATGGCAGAAAAATAAGATAATGACCTTCAGCATTTAAAGTAAAAAGTTTTAAAAATCTCCAATTTAAACTTAACACCGGACCAATCCCGAAGTTAATATCTTCTTGCCTGATAAGATCATCCGATAGAAAATGAAGAATTCGGTTTTCGTATAACGCAGACGAGCTGAATCCATAAAAAAAGTTGACATTATATATGTTCCAAAGCTTGTTTAAGAAGTAATACCGTGTTTCATACCTATTGTATGAACTTTTGTCAATATTAATAAGATAGTTATTGCCTGTGCCATTGTCTGATGTAATTCTTGAAGGCAGAATTGCATTTATGCTGAAATTATGAATTAGCTTTTTGGGTTTAAAGCTATAATTAACATCCAAACCTAAAGCATTGCTGTTGAATGACGGATAGCCAATTATAAAAGGGAAATCGGGTTTAATTGTGCTGTAAGATGCATATTCCAGCTTTTTAAAATGAATAGAAAAACTGCGATAGTTATTTATATCTTCTGATTCAACAGCATTCTCTTCTTGCACAAATGCCAGCTTAGGCTGCAATGTTAAAATGCAGAATGAAATGTATAATATCAAATTGTGAATCTTCAATGTACTACCTCTTAATTAATAAAGCCACACTTTCTACATGATGAGTGTGAGGAAACATATCTACTGCCTGTATTTTTTCAAGATTGTAATTTTCACTCAAAAGTTCAATATCTCTGGCCTGAGTTGCCGGGTTACAACTAACATAAACAATTTTACCTGCCCCACTCATATTTAATTGATGCACAACATCGGGATGCATGCCTGCACGAGGAGGGTCTGTAATTATTACATCAGGAGTGCCATTCTCTTTTATAAACTGCCCGGTAAGAATTTTTGACATATCTCCAGAAAAGAATACAGCATTATTGATGTTGTTATTTGTTGCGTTTTCTCTGGCATGTGCAACTGCTTCTTCAATATATTCTATACCAATTACTTTTTTCGACTTATTTGCCACAAAGCATGCTATTGTGCCGGTTCCTGTATATAGATCATAAACAATCTCATTACCTCTAAGTTCTGCAAAATCGCGTACAATAGAATATAGAACATATGCCTGCTCAGAATTTGTCTGATAGAATGAATTTGGCCCTATGGTGAAATGAATATCTTCCATACTTTCATCTAAAAATGGCTTCCCATAAAATAGAATAGGTGTGCGATCTGAAATGCTTGGGTTTGTTTTGGGGTTTATTGTGTAAAATAATGATGTAATTTCAGGAAACACTTTCAACATCGAGGTTAGAAGGTCATTTAACACATCATTGTTTTCGCTTGAAACAATAAGATTCACCATAAAATCACCTTTGATGTTGTTTCTTATTATAACATTTTTCAACCATCCTGAATGCCCACGTAAATCGTAAAATTCAAGTTTTCTATTTAATGAATATTCTTTCAACCAAAGTCTTATTCTGTTAGATGGTTCAGGTTGAAGATAACATTTATTTATGTTCATTACTTTATCGAAGAATCCAGGCACATGAAACCCAAGTCCGCTGAGTTCAAGTCCGCTTTCTTGATCTAACATGTCGATAGACTCAAGCCATCTGCGATTTGTAAATGTATATTCGAGCTTATTTCTATAAAATGTAGTATTTTTTGATCCGGCAATTGGCAGGATTTGAAATTCGGAAGAAGGAATTTTGCCAATTCTTTCTATGCTGTCAATTACCTGTTGCTGCTTAAATTCTAATTGCTTTTCATATTTCAGGTGTTGCCATTTGCAACCTCCACAAATACCGAAATGCTCGCAAAACGGATCTTCCCTGAATTCGGATTTTTGATGAATTTTTGTAATAGATCCTTCTAAATAGTTTCTTTTTGCTTTAACAATAATAATGTCTACTATATCTCCCGGCGCTGCATGATTCAGAAATACAACCATATCCTCAATTCTGCATATAGCTTTACCTTCAGCTGCAAATCCGCTGATTTTTACATTTTTAAATTCAGCCTTAAAATACTTATGTTGTCTTTTCCCTTTCAATTTTGTGATTTTTTTAGCAAAGATACCCAAACAATTATTTTAAAATAATATTATCATTGAATATATGGGTTTGTAGAGACGCGTTGCATCGCGTCTCTACGCCACCTATTTCCTTATACTCTACCTCCCTAGACCCCTCAATTCCACCCTCAAACAAACTCGCCAAGTTTAAATCAACTTTAATCACGATACCACAATACTTAATCTAAAGTTTTAGTTTTCAGAAAAACAACCTTTGATATTACTTTTTTTATATCAAAGCCTTTTTCTATCTTTGCCGCAAATTCAAAAACTATTTTTCAATATAAAAACTATAAAATTTAAAGGAGATTAAAGTATGACAACAAAAAAGATCACTGCACAAGAAGCAATCGCATTGGAAGATAAGTATGGAGCGCATAACTACCATCCGCTACCTGTAGTTTTATCAAAAGGTGAAGGTGTTTTTGTGTGGGACGTTGACGGTAAACGTTATTATGATTTTCTTTCTGCATATTCTGCGGTAAATCAGGGTCATTGCCACCCTAAAATTGTTAAGGCCCTTACAGATCAAGCTCAAACTCTTGCTCTTACTTCTCGTGCTTTTTATAACGACATTCTTGGCGTTTATGAAAAGTATGTTACTGAGTATTTTGGTTTCGATAAAGTATTGCCTATGAATACAGGCGCTGAAGGTGTTGAAACTGCTATTAAACTTACTCGCAAATGGGCATACAAAAAGAAAGGAATTGCTGAAAATCAAGCTAAAATTGTTATTTGTGAAAATAACTTTCACGGACGTACAACAACTATCGTTTCTTTTTCTAGCGACCCTGATGGTTATGGCGATTACGGCCCATTTACTCCGGGATTCGTGAAAATTCCTTATAATGACGTTAATGCTCTTGCAAAAGCATTGGAAGACCCTACTGTAGCAGGTTTCCTTGTTGAGCCTATTCAAGGTGAAGCCGGTGTATTTGTACCTGATGCAGGTTATTTGAAAAAATGCTCTGAGCTTTGTAAAAGCAAAAATGTTCTTTTTATTGCTGATGAAGTTCAAACTGGTATTGCTCGTACCGGAAAAATGCTAGCGGTTGACCATGAAGGCGTTAAGCCGGATATCCTTATTCTTGGGAAAGCTATTAGCGGCGGTTTATACCCTGTTTCTGCCGTATTTGCTAATGATGATGTTATGCTTGTTATTAAACCAGGTCAGCACGGCTCAACTTTTGGTGGAAACCCAATTGCTTGTAAGGTTGCTATGGCAGCTCTTGATGTTGTAAAAGAAGAGAAACTTGCAGAAAGAGCTGAAAAGCTTGGTGAAATTCTTCGCAAAGAACTTAGAGCAATTAAATCTGATATGATCACTCTAGTTAGAGGAAAAGGTTTATTGAATGCTATCGTTATTAAGCCTAAAAACGGCAAAGAAGCATGGGATGTTTGCGTAAAAATGGCTGAAAACGGCTTGCTTGCAAAACCAACTCACGGTGATATTATTCGTTTCGCTCCTCCATTAGTTATAACCGAAGAACAACTTATGGAATGTGTTGAAATTATCAAGAAATCTGTTCTTTCTTTTGAATAGGATTGCTAAGTATAATAAAAAGGGGCAAATTGTTGTTTGCCCCTTTTTTATTTGTCTGAAAACGTAAATCAAAATATTTACTTTATTGCTTCATCATATCTTCTTTCAACTTCCTTCCAATTAATTACATTCCAGAAGTTTCCAACATACTCAGGTCTGCGGTTTTGATATTTAAGATAATATGCATGCTCCCAAACATCTATTCCTAATATTGGAATTCCTTTAACATCAGCCACATCCATTAGTGGATTATCCTGATTGGGAGTACTACTTACCTGCAATGCCTTGTTTGAATCTACACTGAGCCATGCCCAACCACTGCCAAATCTTGTTGCTGCCGCTTTATTAAACTCCTCCTGGAATTTTTCAAAACTTCCAAATTTTTCTTCAATTGCCTTTAGCAATTTCCCTGATGGCTTGCCGCCTCCGTTTGGTCCCATAATAGACCAAAACATTGTGTGGTTCCAATGCCCACCACCATTATTTCTTACTGCCATAGGGTATTTACCCATATTGGCAAACAATTCTTCTAAGGATTTTCCCTCCATTTCTGTCCCCTCAATCGCAGCATTCAGATTATTTACATAAGCCTGATGATGCTTTGTGTGGTGAATTTCCATAGTTGCTTTGTCAATATAAGGCTCTAAGGCATCGTAAGCATATGGCAATGCTCCTAATTCATGTTTTGTTTTCATATATTCTCCTATTTTATGTTTTGTTTTATTTGTTTCTGTGTAATTTGAAAATGACATTAGCATAAATACCAATGCTGATAGTAATGTAAATGATAATAGCTTCTTCATTTTTTTATGTTTTATCATGTTTATTTTAATCTAGTCTTAATAATAATAACAAGGGAAATTGGCTTTTGTTTAATGTAAAATGAAATATTTTTAACAAACAAATTGGGTGTATTTGTTGTTTTAATTTTACTTTTGCAAAAATAAACAAGGATATAAAACGTCTGTTTTCGCAAAACTGATGTTAAAACTATCTTCTATAAAGCCGTTTTATTATGTACTATCGTATTGAAGCAGAAAATTTAGCACAATTATATAAAAAAGCCGCATTACAGTTTGAAGAACTCCCCGCTTTTGCAGTTAGAAAGACTGCCATGGAATGGGATCCCATTTCGTATAGAGAATTATATGAGCAGGGACTGTGTCTTGCTACAGCTTTAATAGAACTTGGAGTTGATGCCAGAGATCATGTAGGGCTGTTTAGTGATAATCGTCTTGAATGGATTTTGGCAGATTATGCCGTTCAATGTTGCGGTGCAGCTGATGTACCTAGGGGCAGAGATGTGTCTAACGCCGAACTGATATACATTATTAATCATTCCGGATTAACTGTGACTTTTGTCGAAAATATCGAAATGGCTAAGCGTGTTCTGGCATTAAAATGTCAACTGCATAACCTAAAGGAAATTATTGTTTTAAAAGATGAAGAAAATATTCCTGAAGATGTACGCAGATTCAAAGATGTTTATCACATTGGTAAGGAATTGCGTGAAAAAGGAGACCGTCGTGTTGAAGAAAGAATGAATGGCATAAAGCCTGACGATCTTTTCACTTTAATTTACACTTCAGGTACTACCGGTACACCCAAAGGTGTAATGCTTACTCATTCTAACATAATGTCGCAAACAAGAAATCTTCCCGGCAAGCATAACTGCAACGATAGGTCATTGTCAGTTTTGCCTATCTGGCATATTTTCGAAAGAGTTATTGAAATGTATACATTAAGTTTTGGTGGATGTACTTTTTATTCGTCTGTCCAGAATCTTGCGGAAGATATGCGTAATGTTGAACCGACTTTTATGGCCTCGGCGCCTAGAATTTGGGAGAAATTATATGAAAGAATACTCAAAAATGTTAAGCATTCTCACTGGATGAGGCAGATTCTTTTCCATACAGCATATTTTCTTGCAAAGCATTATAAAAGCTCTGAATATTTTTTAACCAACACAAATCTTCAGGTTAAATATTTACCCTCCTGGAAAAGAATATTGCTAATGCCATGGTATTTCATAAAATGGCTTATCGTTATTCCTTGGTACGGGTTTTTTAATGCAGCTGTTTTGGAAAGAATTAGAATGGGTGCCGGTGGAGGTCTGAAAATTACAATTTCCGGAGGGGGAGCTTTGCCCTATCATGTTGACAAATTTTTTAATAATGTAGGAATCCCTGTTCTTGAAGGTTATGGTATGACTGAAACTACGCCTGTAATATCTGTTAGAGAAAAATTAAACCTTATTGTTGGAACTGTTGGTCCTCCCATAAAAGAAACGGAAATCAAAATTGTAGATTTGGAAACTTCTCAAATACTTTACCCAAATAGCAATTTGCCTTATAATGGCAAGATGCAAAGGGGTGAAATATGGGTTAAAGGTCCACAAGTTATGAAGGGTTATTACAAAGAGCCGGAACTTACTGATATGACTATGAAAGATGGTTGGTTGCGAACTGGCGATTTGGGTGTTATTACTCACAATAATAATTTGAAAATTCTAGGCAGGTCTAAATCTACTATTGTGTTAAAGAGTGGTGAAAATGTTGAGCCTGAGCCAATAGAAATGAGTTTGCTTCAGAGTCCTTATATTGAAAATTGTGTTGTGCTGGGACAGGATAAAAAGTTTCTAGGTGTGTTAATTATTCCTTCTTTACCTGATATCCGGTTACTTGGTTTTAAAGAATTGACCGTTAAAGAAATCCTGAATAACGACATCGCTATGAAAATAATCAGAAATGATGTGAAAAGAATAATCTCCTCTGCAAATGGCTTTAAAAAACACGAACAAATACGCTATATTGGATATCTTACTGAAAGCTTTAAAGTTGGGGAAGAATTAACAAATTTATTCAAACTTAAACGACATATTATTGAAAAAAAATACAGCACTCAGATAGATGAATTATTTAAAGAGGAGCTAAAAAAGTAAAGTATTATGGAATTTACAACTCAATTATTGTATCCAATAGATCAAGCATTACTGGCGCTAATGATTTTTGTTATTATGCTTGGGATGGGAGCCAGCCTTACAATTAACGATTTTAAAGCAGTTTTTCGCAGTCCGCGAGGCATTTTTATAGGTTTTGTTTCTCAGTTTGGCTTTATGCCTTTTATTGCATTTGCCTTGGGATACATACTTAAACTTGAACCGGCATTTGCAATTTCGCTAATTCTTATTGGATGCCTCCCGGGAGGAACTACCTCAAATATGTTTACATATTTTTCAAGGGGCTCTGTAGCATTAAGTATTTCTATGACTACTGCTTCTACAGTTGTGGCAATTTTTATGATGCCAATTCTCCTTAATCTATACTCTGTCGGTTATACAAGTCAAATTACAGCTCAGCTTCAAGCTGCTGGGTCTGATGCTGTCTTTGTTATTCCAACAGGAAACATTATCTCATCTCTAATTTTAGTTCTTGTTCCGGTAATTATTGGCATGTTTATTAGAAAAAAATGGGCTGATTGGGCAAAAACTGCTGAGGATACTGCCGGATTTATGGGTATGATAGTAATTTTGTATCTCTTATTCACAGCTTTCGCCAGACATGGCAAGTTGTTTTTGCAAACTCCTGTAGAAATATATATTGGAGCTATTTCAATTGGACTGGTAGGTTTCTTTTTTGGATCTATAGTGTCTCGTCTTGTAGGGATTGCGCCGATATTTCAAAGGGCAATATCTCTTGAAACCGGCATTCAAAACGGCCCTCTAGCGTTTGCTGTAATCTTACTTAGTTTTTCCGAACCTATACAAAGTCAAATGGTTTGGCTCGCAATTCTTTATTCTACATTTATTATAATCAGCTCTTCAATCATTACTCTGATTTACAGGAAAGTGGGAGCATTTGATTATGATATATACAGAAATACTCTGATACATAACAGATTGTTCGGTGAAAAATATTTTACTCATTATCCCAAAAACTTTTTGCCGAAAAGAATTGCAAAAGACCCAAGTCAGGGAAATGCTCCATCGCAGATAAGAGATTTACAAGGCAATCCTAATCAATAACTTTCAAGTAAGGTTGTATTTTTAGAAAAGTATTATCGTCAATCAAGTCTGATTTCTTGATGTCATCAATGCTTTTATATTTGCCGTGCTGCTTGCGAATCATTACAATTGAATTTGCAACACTTTTTGTAATATATGGGTGTCTGTTTAATTCATCAAATTCTGCAGTATTGATGTTTATTTTCCTTATTTGGTTGTCAGCAATTATATTATCTCTGATTGCATTATACCTTAATGTGTCCATCCCGAATACTTCAAGTAGCTGCTCCGGACAATGAAATCCTCCAAGCATTTCTCTGTATCTTATTATTCGATTACTGAAGACTTGTCCTATCCCTTTTAGTTTTGTCAAATCTATTGAATCAGCCTCATTTATATTGATTAATAATGTTACCTGCGAATTTGTTGTTTTATTTTCCTTATGAATATTAAAATGTTTTTGCTTATTAGATTTCTTAGGATCATTTTGCTCTTCTACAAATGACTCTTGTATTATTATGTAGGGTTCAATTTCATAATAAATACTCTCTGTTATACCATAAATTTTTTTTAAATCTTCTTTGCTCGAAAATATGCCGCCTGAATTTCTATAATTATTTATCGTATTGGAAACTCTTGCAGAAAACCCCATACTTATTAGTTCATCTAAGCTTATTGTGTTAGGGTCGAATGGTTTCAATTTGTATAAATTGCGAATTTCTTTCCCATTATGGTTTTTGGAAATTGTTGCTTCTTCAGATATTGTACTTACTTGTTCTTCAAATCCTTCAATTATTTTAAGAAATTCAGAATAATCTCTTTTTTCATTTTGAGACATACTTCTATGAATTGAAGGGGCTATTAATACAATAAACATTAGGAATAGCAAAACAATTATGCCGTTTCTTTCATTCCGGGTAAATGTAAATAAGTCTTTAAACATATTCTATTTGCTTAGTCCCATGTCCTTTGTTTTGAGGATTGGGATTCTGGGTTATGAAATGTCTTTAATTTTGTTGAAAAAATATCCGCAAAACTATATGAACAAATTAAAAAAAACAACAAAATAATGAAAAAAACATATAAAAGCCTATCGATTCACTACTCAAAATTCACGACTTGGGACTCAGGACTTGGGACTCAGGACTAATATTTATTTATTAATCTAAGCCAATAAGCATAATTTTTATATTTTTGGCATCTTTAGCGATAGTCAATTACCAAAACACAAATAAAATGAATCTTGAAGATAATGCTAAACGCGACGGCTTTAGCAGCAAATTTGGAATTTTGTGTGCTGCTGCTGGTTCAGCGATTGGATTAGGAAATATTTGGCGCTTCCCATACGTAGTAGGCGACAATGGAGGAGGCGCTTTTTTATTGGTTTATCTTGGATTTATTCTTCTGCTCGGTATTCCGGTTATGATGTCGGAATTTGTAATCGGACGACGTGGGCAAAAGAATGCCTACGGCTCTTTTAAAAAATTATCTAAAGGGAAATTTTGGCCATGGATTGGAATAATGGGTATTTTGGCTGCATTCACTATACTTGCTTTTTATAGTACAATAGCGGGTTGGACTCTCGAATATGTGTATTTAGCTCTTACAAATTCTTTTAAAGGATTAGGCTCAGAGGAAATTGGTGCAATTTTCGAAACCTTTCATACTTCTGATTTTATGCCTCTTTTGTGGCAAGTGGTTTTTATGATTATGACTGCATGGATTATTATTGCCGGCGTGAAGAAAGGAATTGAAAAATACACAAAAATATTGATGCCGTTTTTGTTTCTGTTGCTTTTAATAATTTTAATACGTTCGCTAACATTGCCCGACGCTTCAAAAGGCTTGGAATTTCTTTTTAAACCTGATTTTTCTAAGCTTACAACTAAATCTTTTCTTGAAGCGCTCGGCCAGGCTTTCTTTTCATTGAGCATAGGAATGGGAACTCTTATTACTTACGGCTCTTACGTTGATAAGAAAAATAATCTGGGAAGAATTTCATTTGAAGTATCAGTTGCTGATACTTTAATTGCAATAATGGCAGGCATTGCGATTTTTCCTGCTGTTTTCTCTTTTGGGATGAACCCGGCAGAAGGTCCGGGTCTTATATTTAACGTTTTGCCAAATATCTTCCAGCAAATGACAGGTGGATATATTTTTGCATTAATGTTTTTTGTTTTGCTTACTATCGCAGCTCTCACATCTTCAATTTCTATACTGGAAGTTGTTGTTGCTTATATGGTAGAAGAACTTAATCTGCCTCGCCGACGATCAACAATAATTGCCGCTCTTGCTGCAACTATTGTGGGTGTATTCTGCACATTGTCTTTCGGCGCTCTCAAAAATGTTGAAATCTTCAATAAAACAATTTTTGATAGTTTGGATTTTACAGCTTCGAATATTTTACTGCCTCTTGGTGGTCTTTTCATTGTGGTTTTTACCGGTTGGTTTTTAGGTTTGAAAAATGTTAAAGATGAACTTACTAATGGAGGCATTATCAAGGTTAGGTTGTTTATCGTTTTTGTTTTTATTATCAGATTTATTGCTCCAGTAGCAATTGTTATAGTATTTCTCAATAGTATAGGTGTAATTTAAATAAATTAATCATGGAGATAACTCTTACAATGGTTTTGGCAAGTTTAGTAGATTCAGTTAGTACTTTTTTTGATGGCTTTCTTGTAGGATTGCAATCTGGAATTGATTGGTATAACGAATATATTGGAGGATATCTAATTTTAGCATTGCTCGTTCCAACAGGAATCTTTTTTGCATTCAAATTTAGATTTCTCCATGTAAGTAAGTTTTGGCACTCTATTGCTATCGTTTCTGGAAGATATTCCAAAAAGGAAGATTCTGGTGATATAAACCATTTTAAAGCTCTGACAACTGCTCTTTCTGCTACTGTTGGTACTGGCAACATTGTTGGCGTTGCTCTGGCTATATATTGGGGTGGCCCGGGAGCTATTTTCTGGATGTGGGTTACTGGATTCTTCGGCATGATGCTTAAAATGGTTGAATGTACTCTTGGCCTCAAATACCGACAATTTAATCCTGATGGTACTGTCTCTGGAGGACCTATGTATTATATGGAACACGGTCTTAAGGATATCCTCGGAAAATATGCAAAAGTTCTGGCAATGGTTTTTGCAGGTGCTGCAATCCTGTGCTCTATGGGTACCGGAAATATGGCTCAAAGTAACTCTATGACTGATGTGCTTAATTCTGCTTATAACATACCAACTTGGGCTAGTGGATTAGTTATTACAGGTTTGGTTTTGTTGATTGTAGTTGGTGGTCTAAAAAGAATTGCTGAAGTTACTTCTAAGCTTGTGCCCTTTATGGCAGTGATTTATTTCTTTGCTGCTCTTCTAGTAATTGTTCTGAATATTGAGAATCTCATTCCGGCGTTCAAATTAATTTTTGCTGATGCCTTTGATTTTAGAGCTGCAACTGGTGGGTTTGTCGGTGGTGCATTTATTATGACTTTAACAATGGGAGTGAAAAGAGGGCTGTTTTCCAATGAGGCCGGTCAAGGGTCCGCTGCAATGGCGCATGCAGCTGCTAAAACTAAACATCCAATCAGAGAAGGGATGGTAGCAAGCCTTGAGCCTTTTATCGACACTTTATTTATCTGTACTCTTACCGCTCTGGTTATTCTTGTTACAGGTGCCTGGAAAGCGGATGCTGCAGGGGTTTCTATGACTGTAATTGCGTTTAGCGATGGTCTTGCTAAAATTAATATGAGCTTTATGGCAAATCATATTATTTCTTTTGGTTTGTTATTGTTTGCTTTTTCAACAATTATTTCTTGGTCTTATTATGGAACTAGGGCAGCTCAATATCTTTTTGGATTTAAAGCAATTAAGCCTTATTACTATGTATATGCTCTTTTTGTTTTTCTTGGTTCTGTATGGGGAATAGATCTTGTCTGGAGCTTTGTTGATATGGTAATTACTTTTATGACTATTCCTAACTTAATTGCTATTCTGTTGCTTACTCCTGTTATGAAAAAGGAAATTGACAATTATTTTGGGCAGAAGAATTATAAGATATAATCATTTTTAGCGTTAAAACTAAAATCAGAAAAATGAAAATCTTTGCAGTTATAAATATTATTAATAATGCAATTGCAAAGCCAATATCTTTTTTCTGTAAATCTGTTTTTATACCTCAAGCATTTAAAATCTGCATAATTATCCTCTTTTCTTTTTTGTCATTCTCAAGCCTTGCCCAGCAAAGAAAGCAAATTGAACTTATTCAGGCTGAATCTATGAAGTTCGACAGAGCATTGGGTGATAATGTTAGAAGGCTGCTTAATAATGTTATTTTCCGACACGAAGAAACCAAAATGTTTTGCGATAGTGCTTACCTTTTCCCTAATGAAAATCGATTGCACGCTTTTAGCAAAATTAGAATAATTGTAAATGATTCAGTTAATATATACGGAGATAAGCTGTTTTATAATGGAAATACAAGAATAGCTGAATTACACGGAAATGTTAGAATGGTAGATAATAAAATGACTTTAACTACAGACCATTTGTTCTATAATCTTGAAACTGATGTTGCTAATTATTATAGTGGTGGAAAAATTGTCGACTCCGACAACACTCTTACTAGTGTTTTTGGATATTATTATTCTGATTCAAAGGATTCTTTTTTTAAAAAGAATGTTGTGCTTGTAAATATTGAATATACTATGTATTCTGATACTCTTAAGTATAACACTAATACTGAAATTGCATACTTCTTCGGACCAACAAGAATTGTTAGCGACGAAAATCTTATTTTTTGTAAAGATGGTTGGTACGATACAAAAAATGACCTTTCTCGGTTTTCTAAAGATGCCTATCTTACAAATGGCGAACAATATATGTCGGGTGATAGTCTTTATTACGATAGAAAAAAAGGCTACGGCAAAGCAGTTAGAAACGTTTTTTTAATGGATTCAGTTCAGAATGTTATTGTTACCGGCGAATTTGCTGAACATTTTGAAAAGGAAGGTGTTTCTGAAGTTACAATCAACCCGCTAATGATTGTAATTGATAAAACGGATTCTCTGTTTTTGCATGCCGATACTTTGAAATATGTTGTCGTCGAAAACGAAAATAAGGAAAAGGTTAAAACTATGTTTGCTTACCACAAATCTAAATTTTACAGGCCGGATTTGCAGGGATTAAGCGATTCAATCGTTTATTCCTTTTCGGATTCTATAATATATATGTACCATGATCCGATTTTATGGTCTGATAAACATCAACTTACCGCCAAACATATTCAGATAAAAACTACCAATAACTCAGTAAAATCATTACATTTGTTCGATGCAGCGTTTATTGTTACTGAAGACGATTTAGCGAAAAAGTTTTTCAACCAAGTGAAAGGAAGAAAAATTGACGGATATGTTAGAAATAATGAGTTGTTTAAAATTGATGTTTTTGGAAATGGAGAAACAATTTATTATGTGAGGGAAGAAAATGGCGCACTCACAGGTATCAATAAAACTCTTTCTAATACAATGACTATATATATCGAAGATAAAAGAATAGTTAGAGTAACTTGGAGAGAAAAACCGGACTCATCACTTTTTCCGGAAAGTAAAATTAAAGAAGACGAAATGTTTTTGCAGAATTTCAAACTTCACTCAGACAGAAGACCAGAATCAAAAGAGGATATTTTTATTTGGAAATAAATAGATATCAGGGTTTGGAGAATCAATAATTTTTTTTATTTCACATTTTTGTCGGCTGAACATTATATATGTATTACAAAAATTATTTATGGTTAAATACGAAAAACACATATTAAATAACGGACTCAAAGTTTTGGCTCATCAGGATAAATCAACTCCAATTGCTGCCTTTAATATCCTATATGATGTTGGTGCTAAACATGAAGATCCTGAAATGACAGGAATGGCACATTTATTCGAACATCTTATGTTTGAAGGGTCCTCGAATGTGAAGGAGTTTGACACCGAGCTGCAAAATGCTGGCGGAGAAAACAATGCTTTTACATCAAACGATATTACAAATTACTATATGACCTTGCCGGTAAATAATATCGAAACGGCTTTTTATCTTGAATCCGACAGGATGTTCCACCCTCTGCTTTCAGAGGAAAAACTAGTAACTCAAAAAAATGTGGTCATTGAAGAATTTAAACAGTCATATTTAAACCAGCCTTATGGAGATGTTTTAATGTTGTTGCGTTCTCTTACATATAAAGTACATCCTTATCAATGGCCTACAATTGGCAAAAATATAGAACATATCGAAAAAATTCAGATGCAACATGTAATAGATTTTTATAATAAGTTCTATAAGCCCGATAATGCAATTATTGCTGTGGCCGGCAATATTTCACCTCATGACGTTTTTATGCTCGCTGAAAAATGGTTTGGAAATATTAAACCATCTGTTAATGCTAAAAGTATTCTTGCTGTTGAGCCTTCTCAAATTGAAAAAAGATTATTAAAAGTAGAAAGAGATGTGCCTTTTGATGAAGTATATCTAGCCTTTCACACTGTAGAAAGATTGAATAACAGTTATTATGGCATTGATCTGATAAGTGATATCTTAGGAACAGGAAATTCTTCAAGATTATATTTGGAACTGCTAAAAGAAAAAAAATTATTCTCTCAGGTTAATGCATGGGTGTCTGGTTGCACTGACCCCGGACTTATTGTTCTTACAGGTAGGCTTATTAAAGGTGTGCCGGTTGAAAATGGAGAAAAAGAAATTTTACAACTTTTAAATACTCTAAAGAATAAAACACTTGATAATAGAGAACTTCAGAAAGTGAAAAATCAAATAGAGGTTTCTAATGCCTATGCAGATATTAATGCGCTTTCTAAAGCAATGAATTTGGCGTATTACGAATATATTGGTAATGCTGATTTGCTTAACCAACAGAATGAAAAATATTTCGCGGTAACTCCAGAAGATATATTAAAATTGTCGCAAGAAATTTTTAATGATTCAAATATGTCGATATTGCATTATTGCTCAAAATAAGATTGTATGACTAATAGATCCCAAAAACCTTTAATTTCAAACCAGTTTGAAATAATCGCATTAAATTCGGAAAAGATTAAGCTTTCGAATGGAATGCCTGTATATTTCTTGAATGAGCCGGATCATGATCTTATTAAAATTGAATTCTCATTTAATGCAGGCACATTTTATCAGAATAAAAAGCTTACATCTGTCGTTACAGCAAATCTTCTCAAAGAAGGAACAAAACGAAAAACTTCAAAAGAGATTTCTGAAATATTTGATTATTATGGTGTTTATACCAGCTTCGACCCACAAAAAGATCTTGCTTCAATTGGGGTTTTTGTGCTTGAGAAGCATCTGGAGCCCGTCCTTAGCCTGCTTGAAGAGATTTTGAAAGAACCTTCTTTCCCAGAGTCAGAATTAGAAATATATCTCAAGAATTTAATACAACAACATATTGTCAGTTTAGAGAAAGTTAGTAATGTTGCGCGAATGCAATTTTCAAAATTGTTGTTCGGAGAAAATCATCCCTACGGGCAAACGCTGATTTTGTCTGATTTTGACAATATTTATAAAGATGATATCGAGCAATTTCATAAAAAATTTTATAATGCCAATAATGTGTTCTGCATTGTTGCCGGAAGTGCATCTGATAGAATTGCTCCAATCTTAGAAAAACATTTTGGGGGAAACGATTGGCTTGGTGAAAACAATTTTAAAAAGGAGATTAATAGTGAATTTCCTATAGCTGACAAACATCTTTTTTTTAAAGATAATGCTGTGCAATCTGCAGTTAGGGTTGGTAAAATATTTCCCGGAATCAATCACCCCGATTATCATAAAATTATGATTGCAAACGTTATACTTGGCGGGTATTTTGGATCTAGACTTATGAAAAATATTAGACAGGAAAAAGGATATACATACGGAATAAATAGCGCAATTGTGTCATTAGTGCATGGAAGCTACTTTTTTGTTACATCTCAAATTGGTGTTGAATTTGTCAAAAATGCAATTGAAGAAATTTATTCGGAAATCAGTATTCTTAGAACAGTTTCTGCAGATGAAGAAGAAATAAGTGTTGTGAAAAATTACCTATCTGGTGCTTTCCTCAGATCTTTCGACGGTGTTTTCGCCAAATCAGATAGACTTAAAGAATTAATTGCCTTTAACCTAGACGATTCTCATTTCTTTAATTACATAAACACTGTTAATTCCATTAATGCTGAGGAGATTATGAGAGTTGCTGATATGTATTTTAATGAGAAAGAAATGACTGAACTTGTTGTTGGCAAATTATAATGTTTGTTAACTTCATTAAATCATTGATGGTTCTGTATTTTAAATTACAACAATTATCTGTAAAATTTCATAATTTTGCAGTCAATTTTAAAAATAGTAATGTATGCAAAACGATTTTGATAAAATTGTAGGCGAAGGCCTTACATACGATGATGTACTCCTGATTCCGGCTTATTCAGAAGTTCTTCCCAGAGACGTTGATACAAGCACATATTTTTCCAAAAACATAAAAATTAATATTCCAATTGTTTCTGCCGCAATGGACACTGTTACAGAATCTAGAATGGCTATATCTATGGCTCAGGAAGGAGGAATTGGTGTGCTTCATAAAAATATGACAATAGAACAGCAGGCTGCTAAAGTATTGAAGGTAAAAAGGTCTGAAAATGGAATGATAATAGACCCTATTACACTCCACGAAGACGCTCTAATTGGCGATGCTCTTGCTATTATGAAAGAGTATAAGATTGGTGGAATACCCGTTGTTAATGATGTTAAGAAACTTGTTGGAATTATTACTAACAGGGATCTTAGGTTCGAGAAGAACATGGCTAAGCCAATTGCTGAGGTTATGACCAGAGAAAATCTTATCACTACTTCTGAATTTGTAGATTTTGAAGTTGCTGAGGAAATTCTTCAAGAACATAAAATTGAGAAATTACCGGTAGTTGATAAGGATTTCCATCTGATAGGACTAATTACTTATCGCGATATAATTAAGATTAAGGAAAGACCTAATGCATGCAAAGATAAAAGAGGTCGTTTAAGGGTAGCTGCTGCAGTTGGTGTTACAAAAGATACTATTGAGAGGGTAAGTGAATTGGTAAGAGCAGGAGTTGATGCAGTTGTTGTAGACACTGCTCATGGTCATTCCAGAGCTGTTATCGACATGGTTCAAAGAATTAAAAGGGAATTTCCCGAATTGGATGTTGTTGCTGGTAACGTTGCAACTGGCGAAGCAGCACTTGACCTTGTTAAAGTTGGTGCAGATGCAATAAAAGTTGGTATTGGTCCGGGGTCTATTTGTACTACAAGGATAGTTGCAGGTGTTGGTGTGCCTCAGTTTTCTGCTGTGTTGAACGTTGCAAACGCCATTAAAGGGTATAATATCCCAATTATTGCAGATGGCGGAATTCGTTATACCGGCGATATTGTGAAAGCAATAGCAGGTGGCGCATCTTCTATTATGGCCGGATCTCTATTCGCAGGTGTGGAAGAATCTCCCGGCGAGACTATTATTTTTGAAGGAAGAAAGTATAAAACATACAGAGGAATGGGATCCATTGAAGCTATGGCACAAGGTTCAAAAGATAGATATTTCCAAGATGTTGAAGATGATATCAAAAAGCTTGTTCCTGAAGGTATTGTTGGAAGAGTACCTTATAAAGGAACTCTGTCTGAAGTAATTCACCAAATGGTAGGTGGACTAAGAGCCGGAATGGGATACTGCGGAGCACCTAGCATTAATGATCTTAAAAAAGCAAAGTTTATCAGAATTACAAATGCAGGCATTAAAGAAAGCCACGTTCACGATGTTACTATTACTCGCGAAGCTCCTAATTATTCAAGATAATTTTTTTATGTAAAACTATAAATCTATAATTATGAAGTACAAGAATTTTTTTCTGTTATTTGGTTTAATGGTATTTTTTCTTCCTGGTTTCTCTGGAGAAAATGATGATGTATTAATTAAGATTAATGGGAAAAATATTACAAAAGCTGAATTTATTGCTGTTTATGAAAAGAATAACCTATATAATCAGGCAATAGACCCAAAAAGTGTTGAAGAATATCTTGAGCTTTTCATAAATTTTAACTTAAAAGTTTTTGAAGCAATTAATAATGGCCTTGATACTACCGAATCTTTTATAAATGAATTGAATTCTTATCGTGAACAACTTGCACAACCATATCTCAACGATCAGGTTGTTACAGAAGCTCTCATTAAGGAGGCTTATGAAAGGATGAAATATCACATTAGAGCATCACACATTCTTAAAACTGTTCCCGAACACGCTATGCCCGACGATACTCTTAAAACTTATCGTATTACTCAAAGAATAAGGGAACGTGCTCTCAGAGGAGATGACTTTTCTTTTTTAGCTATTGAAAATTCTGACGACCCTTCTGCAAAAGGATCTGCAGCTACTGCTAATAGCCCTGGCGCACCCGGAAATCGCGGTGACCTCGGTTATTTCTCCGCTTTCTCAATGGTGTACCCTTTCGAAACTATGGCCTATGCTACCCCGGTTGGTGAAATATCTGAAATTGTTCGTTCTTCTTTCGGATTTCATATAATCAAAGTAACTGACAAAATTCCTACGCTTGGACAAGTTCGTGCAGCTCATATTATGATTTCGGTGCCTAAAAATGCAGACGAAAAAATTGAGAAAAATGCTCAGGATAAAATTAATGAGATATATAATAAATTGCTTCAGGGAGAAGATTTTGTTGGACTTGTAAAGCAGTTTTCTGATGATAAAGGTTCCGCCGCAAGAGATGGAGATATTCCACCTTTTACAGCAAACAGAATGTTGCCTGAAGTTATTAAAGCCATTGCCGATATGACTCAAAATGATATCTATACCAAACCTTTTAGAACTCAATTTGGATGGCACGTTTTTAAAGTCCATGAAAAATCTGGCATTGCTTCTTATGAAGATATGTACCCGGAAATTAAAGCCAGAGTTGCTAGAGACCTTAGATCTCAAATAAGCCAGGATGTAGTTATCGAAAAACTAAAAAGTGAGTATGGTTTTGTGGAAAATGTTAAAAATATTGAGCCCTTCTTCAGATTAGTTACTCCTGAAATATTTGAAGCAAATTGGAATAAGGATAAGCTTAAAAACATCAATGAAGTATTGTTTTCGTTCGCAAATCAAAAGCTCACTCAACAAGATTTTGCAAAGTATCTTGAAGATACCCAGGTTAAAAGAACATCGGAAAGCATAGTGTCTTACGTTAATGGTAAGTACTTAAGCTTTGTAAATAAGTCTATAATTGATTATGAAAAGTCAATCCTAAATGAAAAATATCCTGATTTTAAGCTTATTATGCAGGAATATCACGATGGAATATTATTGTTCGAGCTTACCGATAAAATGGTTTGGTCAAAAGCAATGAACGACACTTTAGGTTTAAGAGAGTTTTTTGAGAAGAATAGGGGTAATTATATGTGGGATAAAAGAATAAATGCCACTATTTATCAAACGAGGGACCAAAAAGTTGCTAAAAAGCTTCGTAAAGAAGTTGTTAAGGCAAACAAAAAGGGATTAGATTTTCAAGTTGTAATTGATAAGTTTAATCAAAATTCATTGTTAAATGTTTCTGCTGCCAGCGGATTCTATGAACCTAAAGATCACCCTGCCGTTAGTCTTGTTGAATGGAAAGTTGGTGTTAGCCAAATTGTTAAGTTCGATGATTCATTTTTTGTAATTAGCATTAATGAAATTTTACCTCAGGAGCTTAAAAAGCTAACCGAAATAAGAGGTCTAGTAATTGCAGATTATCAAAATTATCTCGAATCACTTTGGATTAATGAGCTTAGAGGTAAATATAATATTGTTGTTAATCAGAAAGTTCTTAATGAAGTTAAGGAATTGTATAAAAACTAAATTCCATATCATGTTTAATTATAAAAATTTTATCGTAATTCTATCAGTGGCCTTTCTAGGCGCTTGTAACTATTTTTCTAAAACAAGTGAAAAAGAAACTACTGTCGCTAGAGTTTTCGATTCTTACCTTTATAAATCAGACCTTCAAGGAATTGTTGAACCTGGTGTTTCGCCTCAGGATAGTGTAATAATTACACAGAGATATATTGACACATGGATACGCCAGCAAATTTTTCTTAACGAAGCTAAAAGTAATTTAACTCCTGAACAAATGAATTTCGAAAAGAAAATTCAGGATTATCATAATTCTTTGATTATTTTCTCATATGAAACAGATTATATTAAAAATAACCTGGATACAGTTGTGAAAATTGATCAAATCCAAAAGTATTATGATGAATATAAAAATGATTTTAGACTGAAAGAAAATATTGTTATGGCTTCTTTTGTGAAACTTTCACTTGAAGCTCCTGATGTTAATATTCTTAGAAGATTGTTCAGATCTGATAATGAAGAAGACAGAATTAAGCTTGAAGATTATTGCGTGCAAAATGCTGCTGCATACCTGATTGATAATAAATCATGGATGGTTTTTACCGAACTGCTAAGAAATATTCCCCTGGAAGTTAATAATCAGGAGTATTTTCTTAGAACAAACAAAATGATTGAAATATCAGATGATTTCTATCGTTACTTTCTCTATATTCATGATTATAAGTTAAAGGAGAGCGTTTCACCTTTAACTTTTGAAGAAAAGAATATTCGGAATATTCTAATAAATAAACGTAAACATCAATTGATTAGTGATTTACGAAATCAGCTTTATAAGAATGCAATTAGCAATAATAGTTTTGAAGTCTTCAAATAAGAAATATATATCATTTATAAAAAATATCTTATGGTAAAATTAAGTCTTATATCATTCTTTCTGGTAATAATGTTTGCCGGAAATATTGCTAATGCGCAAGAAAAAGTAGTTGTTGATAAAATTATTGCAGTGGTTGGGAATTCGGCTGTTCTGGAATCTGAATTAATTGCTGAAAAGAAACAACTAGACGCCCAAGGTATAAAACTTGGAAATCAACCATTTTGTGTACTCCTTAATGATATATTATACCAAAAGCTTTTATATAATCAGGCAATAATAGATAGTGTTGAAGTAAGTGATGCTCAGGTTGAACAAGAATTAGAAAGACGATTGAGATATTTTATTCAGCAAATTGGCTCTAGAGAAAGACTTGAAGCATATTATGGTATGAGTATAGATGAAATTAAAGATGACTTCCGTGATATGGTTAAAGAACAGCAAATTAGCCAAACAATGGAAAATAAAATAAGCTCCGACATTAGGGTGACACCCGCTGAAGTGAGAACTTTTTTTAATAATCTTCATCCTGATAGTATTCCAATTGTGGAAATGGAAGTGCAGCTTGCTCAAATTGTAAAAAAACCACCGGTTCGCGCTGAAGAAATTGAAAGAATAAAATACAACCTTAACGAATATAGAAGTAGAGTAATTAAAGGTGAAAATTTCAATACATTAGCTATATTGTACTCAGAAGATCCAGGCTCTGCAAGAAAAGGCGGTGAGCTTGGTTTTTATGGCAGAGGTGAATTATTCCCTGAATTCGAAGCTGTTGCCTTTAGTCTTAAACCGGGTGAAGTTTCTGAAATTGTTGAAACTCAGGCTGGTTACCACATAATTCAAATGATTGAAAGAAGAGGGGAGAGTATTAACGTAAGACATATATTGATTCAACCTCAGATATTGGCTATCGATTTGGTTAGAGCAAGACAAGAACTTGATAGCGTTAAAACATTAATTGTTAATGGTGAAATGACATTTGCTGAAGCAGCTTTGAAATTTTCTGATGACCCAGGGAAAATTAGTGGAGGAACTATGATTAACCCTTATAGCAGTACCAATAAGTTTAAAAGTGAAGATATAGAACAAAATTTGTTTTTTATTATTGATAAAATGGAAGTTGGAAGCATCAGTGATCCAATGGCAATGCGAACAGAAGAAGGAAAACAAGCATTTAGAATTGTAAAGGTTGTTGATAGAATTGAACCTCATAAAGCTACCTTAACCGGTGATTATGATTTTATTCAGCAATTAGTTTTAACTCAAAAGAAACGTAAAGCAATTAATGCATGGGTTTCAAATAAAATTGCTTCTACTTATGTGTTTGTTCATGAAGATTTTCATTATTGCAACTTTGAAATGAACTGGTTAAAAAAATAGTATAATAATATTGTAGTTATGAAGAGTTATAAGTCTGATGTTGAGGCAGTTGATGCTTTTGCCGAAAAATATAAAGTTCTTAAAAATGAAATTGCAAAGGTCATTGTTGGCCAAGATGATGTAATTAAAAATGTTATCATATCTATTTTCAGTAAAGGGCATTGCTTACTTATTGGAGTTCCGGGTTTGGCGAAAACTCTTTTGGTAAATACTATTTCTCAGGTTTTAGGATTGAAGTTTAGTAGAATTCAGTTTACCCCCGACTTAATGCCATCTGATATTATTGGTACAGAAATTTTGGATGAAACAAGAAATTTCAGGTTTGTAAAAGGACCTTTGTTTGCAAACATAATTTTAGCCGATGAAATTAATAGAACACCTCCCAAAACGCAATCCGCTCTTTTAGAAGCCATGCAAGAACATTCTGTTACTGCCGCCGGTAAAACTTTTAAACTTGATGACCCTTTCTTTGTATTAGCAACTCAAAACCCTATTGAGCAGGAAGGTACTTATCCTCTCCCCGAGGCGCAACTGGATAGGTTTATGTTTAATGTTTATCTTGATTATCCTTCATTTGAAGAAGAAATTAATGTGGTGAAAAACACAACAGGATCATTTACTTCAAGTGTTGATATAGTCCTAAATGCAGATGAGATTGTGTTTTTTCAAGAGCTGGTAAGAAGAATCCCCGTAACTGACCACCTTGTAGAATACGCTGTTAAGCTTGCTGCCAAAACAAGACCAGGAAATCCACTTGCTAATAAATGGGCTAACGATTATATAAACTGGGGAGCCGGACCAAGAGCAAGTCAATATTTGATTTTAGGGGCAAAGTGTCATGCTGCTATTAATGGCAAATATTCCCCCGATATTGAGGATGTCAATGCAATTGCATATTCTATTTTGAGACATAGAATCGTTAGAAATTATATTGCTGAAGCGGAAGGCATTTCAACCGATAAGATAATTCAAAATTTAATGGAATAATTTCTGCATTTTGTTAATATTTTGTCATTTTTATTTGACTATACAAAAAAATATTTATTAACTTTGTAGTCCATTTTGGTATTTGATCTTTTTATTTTAGAATTCCATAAAAAGATTTTCGCAATCTTCACCTTGGTAAATCCTTACAGTTGTTAAGTTTTCATAATTTAAAACGCCGATTCTGCTGATTTTCGGACAGTTAAAGGTAGCTTTAAAAAAAAATGAAAAATATTTCTTTGAAATAAATAAAAAGTAATTACCTTTGCACTCCCCAAATGAGAGAAAAAGGAGGGAAGAGGGGAAAAAAAGCTCATTGACATATTGATGACCAAAAAGCAAGCAAGAGAACCCGTTAATTTTCGAATTAATGGACT
>Ga0208244_100669_pt1 | contig 28204 bp, 23 predicted proteins | sample SubbioCR12Aug_5A_FD_184828 | JGI IMG/M metagenome (GOLD analysis project Ga0208244, IMG submission 184828) | Serpentinite rock and fluid subsurface biosphere microbial communities from McLaughlin Reserve, California, USA - CR12Aug_5A (SPAdes) | ecosystem: Environmental > Terrestrial > Deep...
TTGTGAAAGTGCTGTTCTTATGCTACGATAGCGTTGGTGGTTGTCACTCATGGTCTGCTCCTGGTTCTCTGATAGGAACCCAAGCTTACCAGTTGTCAGCCACTATTTATTTTTGTCCGGTAGAGAAATTACTCCTGAAATTACGCTGTAAGGCAATGCCTTTTGGGGGCTTGCCCATAAAAAAGGAATCGAAATGAATATTACATTTGAGCCCAAAAAAGTCGCTACATTTCTCAGCGCGATAGTGATATTTCTTATCATAGCCAATTCCGTTGGAATGGTTTCAAAGTATTATTTTGGATCCCATCGCATCGCTCTTTTTAACCTTGATGGAGAGGGAAATATTCCAACTCTTTTCTCTTCGGGAGCGGAGTTGTTGTGCGCGGGTCTCCTCGCAATTATCGCCACCGCGAGGAAAAGACAGAATAAACGCGAATACCTGTATTGGGCCGGCCTCTCGATCATTTTTCTTTTTATAGCCGTGGATGATGGTGCCGCTCTTCACGAGAAAATAATCAGGCCTTTAAGAAACGCATTGAACACATCCGGCGCTCTATATTATGCCTGGGTGATTCCTTACGGAATGCTTGTAATCGCCGTAGGGTTAATCTATTTCCGGTTTCTTTTCTCACTGAGTGTGCGAATGCGGTATTTGTTCATCTTAGCAGCAACACTGTTCGTGGGTGGTGCCTTAGGGGTTGAAATGATTGGTAGCGATTGGTTTGAACGATTTGGCCACGAAAATGTAGGCTATGAACTTATCACGATGTTTGAACAATCATTGCAAATGGCCGGTATTTTGGTTTTTATTTATGCTTTGATGTCTTATATCGAAACCGAGCTAAACGATCTTTTTATTCATATTGGTTCGTTGGCTTCGTTGCCAGCACAGAAGACGCCTTAGAACTATTAACAGTTGACCAGTGTTTTGTAAAATACATATTCCCAGACAGGTCTTAAATAATTGTCAACAGATGGGCGACTGCCGGGACGTCACCAGCCGCGAGGTGCTTGGCCCAGTGACGGTAAGCTAGGGGAATTTGGAAATAATATTTTGCCCCGCAGATGAGCTAATTCCTGTTCAACTGCGGGGCGTTTTTTTGTGGTTTTGGGGCAGAGGATAAAACCAGTGTGACCATTGACTGTCTGCTTGGGTGCATTTTAATTTGGGGGCAAAACGCGGGAAAATGGAAAGTGGTGCCAAGCAATTCAAAGCCCTTTTGGCTGGCCCAGGGATGCGCTAAAGCAGAAAAGGCGCTGAAAGACTGCTTCCGTCCATTCTGAGTAGACGGTTCAATCAGGTTTGGGCGGCAGCCTATAGTTCGCCCCAGATTTAAGATGCACCCCCCGCCGCTGGCTTTTTTGTGTGAAACTGGCCTCAATGGTATAATTCAGGACTTGAATTCATAACCCCACAAATGGTAACAAGCACGAGAAGGAGAACGTCTTTATGTCTGGACACAGCCATTGGGCAACCATTCGGCGCAAAAAAGGCGCAGTGGACGCCAAACGCGGCGCAATTTTCACCCGTTTAGCCAAAGAAATCGTCATGGCCGCCCGCAACGGCGGCGGCGACCCTGATATTAACGTCCGCCTGGCGCTGGCAATCGAAAAAGCCCGCGCCGGGAATATGCCGAAAGACAACATCGAACGCGCCATCCGGCGCGGCACCGGGGACGACAAAGACGGCGCGGCTTATGAAGAATTGACCCTCGAAGGCTACGGGCCGCACGGCTCGGCCATCATGGTCGAATGTGTGACCGACAACCGCAACCGCACCGTCGCCGAACTGCGTCACGCCCTCAGCAAAAACGGCGGCAATATGGCCGAACCCGGCGCGGTCGGCTGGCAATTTGAACGCAAATCCTACTTTACTTTTCCGGCCAGCGCGCTGTCTTACGACAAAGCCTTTGAACTGGCCATCGAAGCCGGGGCCGACGATGTGCTCGAAGACGGCGAAAACGTCGAAATCATCGGGCCGATCGATGCCTTCAAAACCATCGGCGACGCCCTGCAAAAAGCCAAAGTCATCCCCGACGAAGGCGGCCTGCGCCTGATCGCCAAGCAGGAACTCGAATTGGATGTGGACGAGACCCTGCATGTCTTGCGCGTGGTCGAGGCCATTGAAGACCTCGACGATGCGCAGAACGTTTACCACAACCTGAAACTTTCAGAAGAAGCCCTGGCGGCTCTCGAAGCGGAATAAGGAAAAGGGCGGCCCGGCGGGTCGCCCTTACACTATCCATGACCCTCGCCATCGGCATTGACCCCGGCACCGCCACCACCGGCTATGGCCTTGTCCGCGAACTGCGTGACGGGTCGCTGGAGGCTGTCCACTTTGGCGTCATCACCACCCCCAAGGGCATGCCCGACGCCGAACGGCTGGACATGCTCTACCAACAATTGACAACCATTTTACGCGAACACAAACCGGTCACCAGCGGGGTCGAGAAACTCTTCTTCCAGAAAAATATCACCAATGCCATTACGGTCGGGCAGGCGCGCGGGGTGATTTTGCTGGCTCTCTCGCAAGCCGGGATGGACGTGGCCGAATACACTCCCAACGAGGTCAAGCAAGCGGTGGCCGGGTACGGCGCGGCAGACAAACGCCAGATGCAGGAAATGGTGCGGATACTTCTGGCGCTGCCCCAAATCCCCAAGCCCGACGACGCCGCCGACGCCCTGGCCGTCGCCATTTGCCACCTACATTCGTACAGGCTGCGCTGACTATTCGTAAGCCAGGGTGTCGCGCACCGTCAGCCGGGAGGCGCGCCAGGCCGGGATGGCGCTGGCAAACGCGGCGATGACCAGCATCACTGCCAGCCAGGCCAGGCAGCCAGACCAGCCAAACACAAAAGTCAGCGGGGACTTGAAAATGGCAATTCCAACACCATAAATCAGCACATAGGTGATCGGCAGGGAAAAGACCACCCCTAGCGCCCAACTTGCCAGCCCAATCACCAGCCCCTCGGCCACCACAATCCGCTGGATGTCGCCATCCGCCGCGCCAATGGCGCGCATGACGCCGATTTCGCGGGTGCGCTCGAGCACGTTGATGCTCATGGTGCTGGTCAACCCCAAGCCACCGACTGCCGCAATCAGCCCGGCCATGACGAACATGTTGTAAACCAGCACATCGGTCTGACTCTTTTGCGATTGATACCACTGCCCGGCCGTCTGGACGTAGTTGACGCCGATTTTGCGCTGTTTGAACAGCTTTTGAATTTCGGTCGAGACCTGGTTTTGCGACCAGTCGTCCTTGTCGTAGGTGATGACGCGCAGTTCATAAACCTGGTTGGTCATGCCAACCTGCGCGCTTAAATATTCATAATTGGTGTACAAAAGCGGCGGGACAACATTGCCGGGCATGCGATAAATGCCGATGATTTGCCAGCGTACCTTTTTATTATCCAGTTTAATCGTCACCCAGTCGCCAACCTGCAAATCGGGGTACAGTTGCAGCAGGTGGTTGCCAATCACAATCACATTTTGGTCGCCGGGCATCAGCCAGCGGCCCTCGACCAGCGAGGGCTGAATCAGGGTCGAGCTGGAAGGCGGGGCCACAAAAGCAACCGTGTCTTCCTGCTCGCCGTCAGGTGAGAGAATTTTGGCGTTGTAAACCAGCCAGCCTTCGGTTCTTTCGACCCCCGGCACAGACATGGCAACCTTGTTGACTGTCTCATAATGATAATTTTGGTTAAAAGAGATGTTGATGTCGGCCAGGAAATAGCCCTGAATGTCGACCATGACCCGGTCGAAACTGGCCCACAGGTTGAAGACGGCGATAAAAATCGCCCCGCCCAAAACCAGCGAAAAAATTGTCAGCGAAACGCGCGCCTTGCGCCGGAAAGCGTTGCGCAGCGAAACCAGCACCTGGCGCGGAATGAAATCGAGCCGCGATTCGCCCGTCGATGTGGGATTTTGGGTGCCGCCGCCCAGGCCGTAACTGCCCAGGGCCTCGCGCACCGAAACCCGCAAACCGTTTAACATCGGGACGATTGCAGCGAACAGGGGAGTCAGCAAGGCCACCCCGGCCTGCATCAGCAACACGTCGGGATACTGGCTTGCGGAGGTCAGGTCGAAGTTCAGGAACTCGGCCATGAACTGCAAAAACCCGGTGGCGGCCCAGAACGAAAGCGGCGCGGAAATGGCAAAAGCCAGCAGGCCAAAACTGAGCACCAGCACCAGGTACATCGGGAAAATCTGACCGGCGTCGGCGCCGATGGCTTTCATAATCCCAATCTGGCGGGTGTGCCCCGACATGAGGGCCACGATGGTGTTGACAATCAGGAATCCGCTCAGGGCCACAGACATCCAGCCGAAAAGGCCGAGGATGAAGATAACGCCCTGGGTGATTTCCCAGGCAAAGTGATGGCCGGGATTGTACATGAAGACGCCGTTGAGCGAGACGTTGTCCTTCTCGAAGCGGTCGGTGATGCGGGTCGCAACCGCCGAAACGTGGTCGCGGTCGGTCGGGTTTTCGGCGACGCTGACCAGCAGGGTGTTGTAAACGCCCTGTTCCGCGCCCATCCACTCGGCGGTTTCGCGGGTCACATAAGCGGTGACGGCGTTGTTCATCAGGTAGGGGAAACTGGTGGCGTCGTGCACATAACCCGTGAAGCGCAGGTTCCGTTTTTCACCGCCGGGGAGTTCGATTTCGATGATTTCCCCCGGCTGCAGGCCCAGGGGGCGGGCGGAGCGGTCAAAGGCCACTTCGCGCAACCCGAGTTCGGGGAAAGTCCCGCCCGGTTCAGCGGGTTTGAGCATATTCACATCCTGCTCGTAAATGGCTTTGAGCGAATTGAACTGGACGATGATGGTTTCGCCTTCGGCCTTGTTCCAGTTTGCGGTCAGGGTGTAGCGGCCTTCCAAATCGCCCACCCCGGCGACGCTGCGCAGCGAGCGCACCCAGTCTTCGTTGAGCGGATAGGCGTAAATTGTGACTTCGGAGGGGTTCGAGGACAGGAAATCGGCGTCCATGTCGTGATTCATCATGCGCGCCATGTTGTTGACCAACCCGACCGAAAAGACCCCGACGAAAATGGTCAGGACCATCAGGAAGGTGCGGGTTTTATTGCCCCAGAAATCGGCCCAGACTTTGAGCCAGCGGGTGAAAATCATGGCTTAATCCCCCAACACTGCGCGGTTGTGCGAGGCGCGCTGGCTGGCGACCTGGGTCAGGCTTTCGCGCAGTTCGTCCGATTCGGCCAGGATTTCGCTGAGCGCCTGGTGGTCGAGTTTGTAGACTTCGATGGCCATGTTCTCGCTGGCGCGCGCCGAGGCGGAGCGGCCCTTGCCATACAGCAATTGCATTTCGCCGAAATACTGGCCGGGGCCAAGTTCGGCGACGACCACATCGGAGGCGTTTTTGCGCTGCAGGGTGATTTCGACCTTGCCCCTGGCGACGACGTAAAAATCCTTGCAGTCGCTGCCCTGCTGGAAAATGACCGCGCCGGGTTCGAAGGCCTGCGCGACGGCCACCCGCGAGGCGCGCATCAGCTGTTCGCCGGTCAGGGCGGGCAGGGCCTGGGCGACGTATTCGTTGGCAATCTCGCCGTCGGCAATCAGGGCGGTGCGCTGGGTGCGCTTGGCCAGGCTGCTGTCGTGGGTGACGATGATGATGGTTTTGCCCTGCGCGGCCAGTTGGTCGAACAACTCGAAGACCGACTCGGCTGTTTTCGAGTCGAGGTTGCCGGTCGGTTCGTCGGCAATCAGCACGGGCGGGTCGTTGGCCAGGGCGCGGGCAATCGCCACACGCTGCTGCTGTCCGCCCGAAAGCGCGGAGGGCAGTTTGTGGGCATGTTCGGCCAGGCCAACCAGGTCGAGCAGGTGCATGGCGCGTTCCTTGCGCTGGCTGAAAGATATTTTGCCGACAAAATCCATGGCCAGCAGCAGGTTTTCATAGACCGAGAGCATCGGCAGCAGTTGGAAGAACTGGAAAACAATGCCCAGGTTGCGTCCGCGCCAGCGCGCCAGCTGGCTTTCGCTCATGTGGTGCAGGGCGGTATCGTTAACCCAGACCTCGCCCGCGGAGGGACGGTCGATGCCGGTAATCATGTTCAGCAGGGTGGTTTTGCCGCTGCCCGACTTGCCGATGATGCTGACAAACTCACCGGCGTTCATTTCAAGGTCGATGTTTTTCAGCACCGGATAGTCACCGGCGGCGGTCTTGTAGGCCTTGTCGACCCCGCGCAGCTCGACAATCGGGCGGCCTTCGGCAGGCCGGGTGGTTTTATCGGTCGTGTTAAAAAGAGAAAAAGAAGCCATGGTGCATCCTTGTCCAAAAAAGGGGTTACTATTCCTTACGCAAAAGAGTGCGGCAGGTTGTAAAAAGGAAAAGGTGACAGTCACTTTGAAAGTGACTGTCACCTGGCTCACAACCCTTGACATTGACGTTACGTCATGGTTTATATTCAGGCCATCGCGCGATGAAGTTGTAGAAGAACTGACAGTCGCTTCGTAAATGACTGTCAGTGAGTTGCCAGTTTGGAGAAACCTATGTTCACCGTCAAACAACTTTCCAGCCTGGCGGGGGTCACACCCCGCACCCTGCGCCACTACGACCAGATTGGACTGCTCAAGCCGTCCCGGATTGGCGAGAACGGCTATCGCTACTACGGGGAGCAGGCCACCCTGCGCTTGCAGCAAATCCTGTTTTATCGCGAACTGGGCCTGCCACTGGACGACATCAAAAAAATCATGGGACGCCGCGATTTCGATGTCCTGGCGGCGCTGGAGAGTCACAAAATCGAGATTGCCCGGCGCATCACGCGCCTCGAGCAGCTCGTTCAGACGGTGGACGACACCATTTTGCACCTGAAAGGACAAAAAGAGATGAACAACAAAGAGATTTTTTCCGGCTTTACCCCCGAGGAAGAAGAGAAGTACGCCCTGGAGGCCGAGCAAACCTACGACCCCGAAACCGTGCGCGAATCGAACCGCCGCTGGAAGGCCTACGGCAGGGACAGGCAGCAAGCCATCCTGGCCGAGGGCAAGCAAATCTACGTCGAGATGATTGCCGCCATGCCCCGCGGCGCGGATTCAGCTGAAGCCCAGGCGCTGGTCGAACGCTGGCGGGCGCACATGGACTACTTCTGGACCCCCAGCCCGGAGCAACTGCTCGGGATTGCCGACGGCTACGTCGAAGACCCGCGCTTCAAGAAAAACTTCGACGCCATGCACCCGCAACTGGCCGCGTTCATGCGCGAGGCGGTCAGGGTCTATGTGGAGGGCAAGAAGTAACAGCCAGTAAACCAGAAGCCCCGGAGTCTTGAACAAGACTCCGGGGCTTCTGGTTTGGATATTCGTCAGGGGTTGATGCTACTGCTCGTCGGTAGGCACTTCTTATGACTGAAAAGGTTCTATTGGTGTCATTACTCCTGTTTTTGTTGCCTTCCGTCGTAGATCAAATTCTTCAAAACAACTGGTTACATCAATAGCCATTAAATTATTAAAATCAATGTTTTCCCACTTATTGCGAGAAACCCTGGCACTATATAAATATTCGTCAACGATATTCCCTGTTTTCCTGTCAGGTCTTTGAGAATAGCCAGATAAAACAACATACTCGGCAGAAGGTAGTGAAACAAAAACTTCTCCAATAAGTCGAAAACCAATTGCATGAATATGTGTAAAGTAGTTTTTTCTTAATTGAGTTTCCGAAATGTCTTTATGGATTATTCTAAGTTCTTTCTTGCTTACTTCTGCTTGTTGTTCTGGCATATCTTCGATCTCTGGTAGGTCTACATCAATTAAAACACTTTTTCCATTATCGATAATTTCAAATGATACATCTGTTTCTCTTGGCCAAACAATGGCTTGAAATGCCTCAATCAAGAATTCTTGCATAGCATTTGGACTGTTCAAGCGATCTTCATCTATAAATTTCCGTCTTTTTTCTTGGTTCTCGCTAAATTCTATTTTTGCCTTATTGTGTTCTTCCAGTTTTTTCTGATATTCTTTGTATTTCACGGAATAATTTGCTTCAAAAACCGCTTTGTTTGCTTCCCATCTTTCTAACTTTGACTTATAAGATTGTTGAAGGTTATTATTTTTCTTGTCAACCATTTCTTTGAAAAAATCGATCCTCTTCGCTAAGAAACCATATTTATTCAAGATTGGTGGTGTTGGTTGTGGTTCTGGAAAATTTGCGGAGGGTGGTGTAGGCTCAAGTTCATCAAAGGTAGCAGGCATAAATGAAATTTCAGTATCAGGTGATGGAGTTGCGAAATGAAGGTTTACCAAGGTTTCGATTTGCTGATTTATTTCACTGCAATTTTCTTCCAGCCAATTAATTAGGAATTCTTTATTCTGTCGTTTAGCCTGGGCAATATAATCATCAGATAATAAATTTCCTTGAGCGTCTTTGAATGTAACTGAACCATCTTCTTGTAAAGCCAAAGAAATTTTCATTTCAACAGAACTTGCCCCACTTTGGTTCGACCTATTAGGTTGAATATTATTTCGCTGAGCTGGTATATTGCCACCGAGTTTAGAACGATAACTTAACTCGCTGCCCGGAATGCCAACATTACTATAAACTCCTCTACTACCAAAGTTTACGGAACCACCTCGCCCACCAACAGATAAACTACCTCCCTTCTTCCCAAAATTCACCCTGACTCCAGATGCTATTTTGATAGATTTTCTAAACCTAAAAGTCATTTTTTTATCCTCCAAATAAAACAGCCAACTATTAATCAGTCTGCAAATACCGACTGAACCCCAAATTGGGAATTTAACACACTTATATTACTATACGTCAGATTGCGGTCACTGGCAAGTTTTTGCGGGAATCAAAAAGGAGCGGCCCGCTCGCGACCGCTCCTGTGCCAGGCGACTTACTGCCACAGAATCTTCTCCATCGCTTTTCCTTTTGCGAGTTCATCAATCAGTTTGTCCAAATAGCGTATTTTTTTCATCAGCGGGTTTTCAATCTCTTCCAGGCGAACACCGCACACCGAGCCCTTGATAAGCGAACTGTTTGGATGAAAGGCCGGCGCTTGCGCAAAAAAGGTTTCAAAATCATTTCCCTGTTCGATTTGCTGTTGCAGCCCGGCCTGGTCATAGCCGGTCAACCAGCAGATGATTTGGTCGACTTCTTCTTTGGTACGATTTTTGCGTTCCGCTTTGTGAACGTAAGCCGGATAGATATTTGCAAATTTCATCGCGAAAATTCGATGTTCAGGTGTCATCATTGCTCCTGTGGATTGGGTACCGATACACAATGCTGTCTTCAACGCGTTCAGCCATTCATTAGATTGCGCATACCGCCCGAACCCAAATTGGGACTTCGGCCGACTGAGATTAATATATGCCAGATTGCGCTGATTGGCAAATTTTTCCAGAATCAAAGAGGGGCGGCCCGTTTGTGACCGCCACCAGCAACCTGCTCAAACCCTCATTTCGGTTGGGTATAAAAACTGAGGCCTGTCACTCTTGCTGCACACGTTCGTAGACTTTGTAACCTGGTAATTCATAGATTAATTTCCAAATATCCCTTTGCGCTACAGTTGAATTGTACAATCCCCACATATTACTAAAAGGGCCAACCACTATATAGTGTGGGTCAAATAACATTGGGTCATATTGGATTTCTACCGATTGGCCTAGAAATGTGCGCTTGTTTAATTCCACTTGAACTTGGTCTGGAGGATAATGGAATCGACGTTGCACTAAAAAAAGGAGTTCGCTATCATAAGTTTCAATGTATGCATCGACCGGCATTGATTGATTTAAATATTCAGCAATCCTTTCGGCATCATGATTCGGAACCTTAAAGATAAAACTATGTCTATTTATGACGATAGAACCCATATAAGATAATAAAATAATACAAAATATTGCTTTTAGGCCTTCAGTCGTAAAACGAATTTTTCGCAGCATAATACTTATCGAATTAATTACTCGAGAAAAATTTAGGCCATCTGTAAGTTTGAATATTAGCACTGCAATAAATATACTACCAAGGAAAGCGGGGGGATATAGGTAACGAGCCCAAGGCATTGCAAGTGTTACAAACCAGAAAAGCCAACTTGATATTAAGCTCCAATAAACTAAACGCAGATAAAATAATGGCCGTGTGTTTTCCTCTATTTCCCCAATAGATCGCTCTAAGAACAAAGCATAGATTAAGCCGATCAGTATTGGCAAAGCCAATACGACGATTAGGATCAATGCTTCTACACGAAGTTCCAAAATTGGAGCCCAGCCTGTTACTCCCAGTAGTCCTTTCATGGGAGCCCCATATAACGGCAGATTTTTTTCTAGTAAATGTTGAAATTTTAACATCCCTTGCCATGCGATCAATGTTCCTGATACGGCACTCAAAGTAGTCCAAAAAATAAAAGTGTCTCGTCTTATGCTCGCAAATAAAACTGCCATAACCATAGAAAGAGTCCAAAAAGGCAAAGCTTGCTGTTTGGACGTTAATGCCAAACCCCACAGCAACATACCCGCGCCGAAACTTACAATTGAATGTTTTTCTAAATGCCTCCAGAAGATGTAGTATCCCGCTAGCAAATAAAAAATCATGGCAGGTTCGCCAATCGCTTGTCTTCCATAGAGTAATGGAAAAGGAAACCCTAAAAGCAGTATCAGAATCGATGTAATAGCTATTTTTTCATTGTACATTTTCCTGGCAAGTAAATAAATGAAGAATATAGATAAAATTGTAAATAATGAGTTTGGTAGACGCCCTTGCCATACCCCAAATCCGAAGAAGTAAAAAGATAAGGCAATTGGACCAGTTACGGGGAAATTCCAAGCCATCCCAGTTGCGGAAATTGGCTCATTATTCAATAAGCGAGCATATTGCCCATTTTCTATCCAATTACGAGCTGTTGCTAAAGTCCAGCCCTCATCAAACCACGGAGCTGGTATTTGAGAAGGGTAGAACCATAGCAAAAAAATAAATGCAATTCCGAGAAAAATTATCACATATGGCGGAATTCTGTTTTTCAATATTCATCTCCATCTTGAATTTAAAAAAACGCCAATTATTAGTCAGACTGCATACACCGCCTAAATCCTGGGATTGGGACTTCGGCCGACTGAGATTAATATATGCCAGATTGCGCTGATTGGCAAGTTTTTCCAGAATCAAAGAGGAGCGGCCCGTTTGTGACCGCTCCTCTTGCTTTATCGCTTACTTGTTCTTGCCCGCCACCAACAACTGGTTGAGCAATTCCTTGCCCGGCGGCACCAGGGTCAACTGGCCTTTGCCGTCCAGGATGTTCTGGGTTTCCAAAATCTCGAACAGGGCGGCGGCGACTTCCTGGTTGGCCGTAATCCTCTGCATGGCCTCGCCAACGATGCGCGGACGGATGGCCCCGGCCTTGGCAAACTCGACCGCCGCCTGACGCTCGGCGGTGCTGGCGATGATGTTGACCTGGTTGGCGCCATCCTGCTTGATGGCCGAGGTCACCTGGCGCAGGCGGTTTACCACCTTGGCCTCGATTTGCTGAATCATGCCGATGTCGCGGAAGTGCACCTTGCGGATGTAGACCGAGCCGAGTTTGTAGCCCCATTCGTGCGAGCGCGGCGAGACTTCCTCGCGCACAATGCGGCTCATTGCATGGCGGTCTACCAGCATGTCATCGAGCGGCATGTTGCTCAGCGAGCGCACCACCGCGTTGCTGACGTTGGCCGCCAGCGAACCGCGCGGGTCGGCATTCTTGAACAGGTACGAGACCGGGTCGCTGATGTACATCTCATACCAGATGCCCACGCCCATCGGCGCGCCCTCCTCCGAGTTGACCGGGGTGCTGCGCAGGTATTGCTGGTCGATACGCATGTCGAGCACCTTGCGGCTGCCCAGCCAGTTGACCAGGAATGCGCTCGGCCCGAGCTTGAACGGCAGGAAAACCAGCCCCGGCTCCTTTAATATCCCGACCACGCGGCCAAACAGGATGTAAACCTGGCAGGTACCTTCCTGGACGGTGGTGTAAAAACCGAGGTGACTCAAAAACCACAAAGAGATGGGCATGACGAACCACATCCCGAAAAAGGTGGCGGCTGCCCCGATGAAGAAGCTGACAATTTCGGTTTCCATTATTCCACCTCCCGCACAATTTGCTGTGCGCGGCTGTAGAGTTTTAGGCGCACATTCCGCAGGTAGGCTTGCAGGGAATCAGGCCCGCTTTTTTGCAACGCAGTCAACTGTTCGGCCAGGGCGGTCAGGGGTTCGACCTCGGCCTGGGCGTTGAGGGTCTCGATTTCGACCGCCCGCTTCGACTGGACGATTTTCTGGTCGGCGGAGGCCTGGGCCAGGCTGATATCCGAAGAAACCTGGTTGTGGGCGGTGTTAATCGCCGCCAGGGCCGACTCGACCTCGGCGGGCGGGTCGATGCCGGTAATCAACGAGGCGTCGAGCACGATTCCATAACGCGCCGAAGACGAGGCGCATTCGCGCTCCATGTGCTCGTTCAAGTCGCGCAGGTTCTTGCGCAGGTCATTGATCGAGACGCCGGAAACGCCGCTTAAGCCGCCTATCCCCTCCTCACTGGCGTTGGGCGCGGCAAAACTGGCGATGCGCTCGCGCAGCACCGAGATGAAATAGCCGGTGATGTGCAGGATGGGGCGTTTAACCCCGAACAGGTAGGCGTACAGGTTGTTCTCTGCCACCCGGTAACGGATTTGGCCGGTCAGGCCAGTGTTGAGTTGGTCTTTCGTCACCGCTTCGAGGATCGTGCCGCCCGAATTTGCGCGCGGGTCTTCGAGGTCTTGCGCCATGTTCATGGTCTGGGTGGCGATGGATACCTTGTAAATGCGCTCCCAGGGCCACTTGAAGTACGGCCCGCCAGGCTGGATGACGCGCACCTGCGGATAGTTGTAGCGCTGCTTGTGTTCCTCGGTCAACATCTCTGCGAGTGGCGAGTTGGCGGTGGTCGCGTTCCCGACCCGCTCGGCCCGGCCAAAGATGGTTTTTACTGCGCGCTCGTTTTGGTCTACCGTGTAAAGGGATGTCAGGACATAACGCAGGAAAAACCAGGCCAAAAACCCTGCTATCATGCCCACAAGAAAACCTGCCATACTGTATTCCTCCTTTGCGATAAAAAGTAATGGAGTCAGTATAGCAAAACTGAGGGCAAAAACAAAGTGTTTTGTTTTGGGTTTTTTTAACGACGGCCAACCCTGGCATCGAATTACGCGAATTTCTCAAATTTTTCGCGCCAATTCGTAAAACTCAATGTAGAAAACCAAGCTTAAGTGTAGTAAAGCCAAATGCAGAGAGCGCTGAAAAAAATCTCAGCGCTCTTTGCGTGCTCAGCGGTAAAGGTTTAAGGAAGGGGCCGCGTTACGTTCAGGATTGGAACTCGGCGACCTTTTCACCGTTCAGGTAGAGTTCGTACTCGCCAGACGGGAAACTACCGAGCGGAACATTGACATCGAAAGGCTCCAAAACCTGGATGCACATCATCTCGGGGTTGGCCAGGCTGTAGAGCTGCACATCGATGCGGTTTTCACTGTCGGGTGCGCTGACGGTAACGCGCAAATGATGGCAGGGGTCGGGCAGGTTGCCAGAAACGGATAACGTAAATTGCAGCGGGTACGACTCCAGTATCAGCAGGTCGGCCCGGTCAATATAAACGTTGCCCGAAACCAGATTTGCATCGCCGGGCTGGGGCGCGTACGGGTTTTCAACAGGCTGTTCAGGCATATCGGCGTCTCCAACAGGTGAATCGGGATCCGGCGTTGCTGCAATCTCATCGCCATTCGATGGTTTTTCAATAACCGGTGTCGCCGCCGGGGCGGGCTGGCAGGCGGTTAGGCCCAGGGCGAGTACAAGCAAAAGTATCGATAAGGTTTTCATGGTTCCTCCGGGTTCGATTTGATATATCCAAGACGTCGACCGGGCGTAAAATGTTCCCCGTCTCGATGATGAATTTGACTTGACACGTATTTCTGCGCGTGATAACCTTGCCCGGCTGGCAACAGCCAAAATTCCATGCAGGAGAAAGAATATGTCAGAACGTATTGTTGGAACTGTCAAATGGTTTAACGCCACCAAAGGCTACGGCTTCATTGGCCGTGACGAAGGCGAAGACATCTTTGTCCACTTCTCGGCCATTCAAATGGATGGCTACAAGCGCCTCGAACCCGAACAAAAAGTCGAATTCACGGTCGAGCAAGGCCCGCGCGGCTTGCAGGCGGCCAACGTCACCCCGGCCGCTTAAACCGCGCGCGGGACAAGCAAAAACATTCCGGGCTGTTGCGAAACAGCCCGGCTTTCTTTTTAATCACCCTTTGACGTAAGAAAATTTTTCCCGAATTTTGCCGTCTTCGACCTTGAAAACATCCACCCCGCGCACATGGCCTGGGTTGCCTGCCGAATCGACCCAACTGTACTTCCAGCGCATCACACAGCGCCTGCCAAGCCCAAAAATCTCCTCGATTTCGATGTGGGCCTGGGGAGATTTCTCGAAGAACTCTTCCCAAAACTGCATGACAGCCTGCCTGCCCGCATAAATTGCGCCATCCGGCGCGGGCGAAGTGTTCTCGAAAACGCAATCCTCGCGCATCAAGGCCATCATACCGGCAACATCATGACGGTTAAAGGCATCATTGAACGCCATGACAACCCGGGGCGCCTCTTCCAATTTTGACATACGCACAGGACTCATCCCACTAATCCTTGACCATCTTGGCCACCGTCACGCCGTCACCGCCTTCGTTCTCCAGGCCAATCTCAAAGGTCGCCACCTGGGGGTGATGCTTGAGTGCGGCGCGCACTTCCTGGCGCAGTTTGCCCGTCCCCTTGCCGTGGATGATGCGCACAAACGGCATCCCGGCCAGGTAGGCCTTGTCGAGATAATCGTCAAGTTTTGCCAGGGCGTCTTCGGCCATCATGCCGCGCAAGTCAAGTTCCAGGCCGGGACTGGATGCTGCCGCTGACGACGAGCGATTGACCGAAGCGCCAGCCTCGGCGGCCTTGCGGCGTTTTTCGGTCTGCGGTCTACGGTCTGCGGTCTCGGATGTTTCTTCCTCCGTTTTACGCTGGATGTCGCCCAGCTTCGCCCGCACCCGCAGGCTGCCAATCTGGACCTCGGCCTCGCTCTCGCTGAGGGCGGTGATAATGCCCTGCGCGCCGAGCGTGCGCAAAACGACTTTTTCGCCCAGTTTGAGCGGGGAAAACACGTCCGGGGCTTTTTTGGCTTCCTTTGTTTTTCTCTCCACCGGCGCGCTAATCTTTTCTTCGGCATCTTCCAGTTTTTCTTCCAGTTTTGCCAGCGCCTCGACCGGCTGCCTGGCTTTGTTCATCTGCCGTTTAAGCGACTCGAGGTTGCGCTTCAAAATTTCGACTTCCAGTTCGCCTTCGGCGCGGGCTTGGGCAAGCACCTCGCGGCGCTCATCCTCGATTTTTTCCAGGCGTTCATCCAACTCACGGCGCAGTTTGTGGGCCTCGGCACGCGCTTTTTCGGCTTTCTGGCGTTCCTTCTGCGCCAGGTTACGCTGGCGTTTAATATCGTCGAGCATGTTGTCCGCGCGCAGCGATTCGGGGTTGACCTCGCTCCTGGCCGCTTCGAGAATCGAGTCGGGCAGCCCGAGCCGCTGGGCTATCGCTATCGCGTTCGAACGTCCCGGCAGGCCAATTGTCAACTGGTAGGTCGGGCGCAGGGTGCGGACATCGAATTCCACGCTGGCGTTGACAATTCCCGGCGTGCCGTGCGCATAGGCCTTCAGTTCGGGGTGATGGGTGGTGACCAGGGTGGTAATGCCGCGCTCCATCAAGTGGGCCAATATGGCTCGCGCCAGGGCCGCGCCTTCCTGCGGGTCGGTTCCCGCGCCGAGTTCGTCGAGAATGACCAGCGACTCTTCATCGGCAGACTTCAGGAGGCGGATGATATTGGTGACATGGCCCGAGAAGGTGCTCAACGATTGCTCGATGGACTGCTCGTCGCCAATATCAGCCCAAAGGGAATGAAAAATGCTCAACGACGAGCCACTCTGGGCCGGGATGTGCAGCCCGCTCTGGGCCATCAGAATCAACAAGCCGACAGTCTTGAGCGCGACGGTCTTGCCACCAGTGTTTGGCCCGGTGATAATGACAGCCCGCGTTTCAGGCGGCATGGTGAAATCGGTCGGGACGACAGTCTGCGGGTCGAGCAGCGGGTGGCGGGCATGGATTAAGTTGATGGTCTGAAACCAGGTTGAAGGTTGAAGGTCAAAAGTTGGAAGGTTGGAACGTTCAACCTTCAACTTTTCAACTTTTGGCTTTTCGACAAATATTGGTTCCGAGGCGCGAATCTCATCCGCGTATTTGGCGCGCGCAAACGAGAAATCTATCAACGCCAGGGCTTCGACTCCCCAGGTGAGCGCGTCGGCATGCTCGGCGATTTGCGCGCTAAGGGCAGACAACACGCGCCGGATTTCGTCACGCTCGGCCAGTTGCAGTTCGCGCCATTTGTTGTTCAACTCGACCACCGCCAGCGGCTCGACAAACAGGGTCGCCCCCGAAGACGACTGGTCGTGAACGATGGATTTGATGCGTCCCTTGAACTCGGAGCGCAGCGGAATGACATAGCGCCCTTCGCGCTGGGTGATGAGCGCATCCTGCAACATCGAGACGGTCGACGAATCGCTGATGTATTTTTGCAAGCGGGTCATCAGGCGGTCGTGCGCCACACGGATTTCGCTGCGCAGCGAGGCCAGTTTGGGCGAGGCCCCGTCGAGCACTTCACCCCGGTCCGAGACCGTGCGCGAGATGGCGTCCACCAGTCCCGCAGGAGTCGGCAGGGCGGTGGCAATATCGGCCAGGCGCGGAAAGTCGGCAGCGCGCCTTTCGAGAAGTTTCTTCAGTTCGCGCGCCGAAACCAGGGTCGATTTGACATCGAGAATATCCACCGGATCGAGCACGCCGCCGCGCACGGCCAACGCCACCTTTGGACGGATGTCGTGCGCCCCACCGATGGTGGCATCGCTGGTGACCAGCAGGGTGCGCGCTTCGGTCACCTCCTGTTGGCGCTGGCGGATTTCGAGCAGGCTGGTGGCGGGTTGCAGGCCAAGGGCCAGTTCTTTGGACGCCGAAAAGCCGCAATGGGCGGCCAGGCGGTCGAGGACTTTGGGGTATTCGAGGACGTGCAGGGTTTTTGAATCCATCTTAATCATTGGGCTGAAAAGTAAGCAAGGCGAAGGCCTTTATTTTACCCCCTCTGTAAAAAATCTCGAATGCTCCTTTTGTTGGTTCTCTGATATTTGCCGTGAAGAAGAGCGTATTTTGGGGTGTGAGCGCGCGTACGCGCGCTCACACCCCAAAATACGGGGGCTTATCACGGGAATTCCCAAAGAGCCCTTTTGCAATTTGCAATGCTTCCTTATCGCAACCGCCCGGCAAGCCCCTGTTATAATGGAGGCCATGATAGAATTAAATATCCCCGGGCGGGGAGAGTTAAGGCTGAATCACCTGGTCACCGATGTAAACGGCACACTGGCCCTCGATGGCATCCTGCTCGATGGCGTTGCGCGCCGCATCACCTCCCTGCGCGACCGGCTAGAAATCCACCTGCTAACCGCCGACACGCACGGCGGCCAGGCCGCCATTGACGAGCGACTCAACCTGCGGGCTGTCCGCATCCGGGCTGGCAACGAATCGGCCCAAAAAGCCGATTATGTGCGTCAACTTTGCCCCGAAAACGTGGCCGCAATCGGCCAGGGAGCCAACGACGCCCAAATGCTCAAAGAATCCGCCCTCGGAATTTGCGTCTCATCGCAAGAAGGTGTGTGTGTCGAAACCCTGCTGGCCGCCGACTTGTTCATGCCAGACATCCTTGCCGCCCTTGAATTGTTCGAAAAACCCCTGCGCTTGATTGCGAGCCTGAGAAAATGAACCTGCCGCCCGAAGACCCCAACCTGATCCAGGAACCGGAAGACGAGGAAAACAACCTGCCGCAAGAAAAAAGCGGCGATTCCGCGTTGGAAGAAGAATCGCAGGAACAGGAAACTTTCGAGGCCGAACCGCCCACAGACCCCGACACCCCCCTTAGTGAAATTTACGAAGAAACAGATGGCCTCGACGAGCCGGAATTCGACTTCTCGGCCCTCGAGGCCAACGCGCGCGCCAACATTGAAGAACTTGGCTTCGCGCCCCTGCCGGAAATCGAACGCCCGGCGGCAGTACGCAGGCGGCGCGCGCGCCAGCCGCTCATTGCCCGGCCCAGCGAAGAAGAAGTCCCTGACCGCCTCGAAAGCATGGCGGGCCGCGCCATCCCGACCTTCGATTTCTTCGTCTTTGCCCTGATTGCCGGTTCCCTGATGGGCATCGGCTACCTGCTGAACGCCCCGGCCATCCTGCTGCTGGCCATCGCCCTGGCCCCCTTCCCGGCTCCCTGGGTTGGGGTTTCGCTGGCCGCCGCCACCGGCGAATCGCGCTTCTTTGGCCAAACCCTGGGCGGCTTCTTCACCGCCATCCTGATTATCTTCATCACCGGCCTGCTCAGCGGCCTGGCCTCGCGCATCTTCATGCCCATCGTGCTCGACCAGGCCTACCTGCACGCACGCCTGTGGTGGCCCGACCTGCTGCTGGTTGCCATTGCGACCATCTCCCTGCTGGTGCTTTTCATTCAGAACGACGACAAGCCCGTCCTGCCCGGCCTGATTCTCAACTACAGCCTGCTGCTACCTATCGGCGCAGCCGGTTTCGGCCTGGGCAACGGCACACCGGGCATGTGGCCGCAAGCCCTGGCGGTTTTCCTGGTTCACCTGGCGCTTTCCATCGTCCTGGCCCTGGCAATCTTCTACTACATGGGCTTCCGCCCGCTCGAATCCATCGGATACGCCTGGGGCGCCGGGGTTATCCTGGTCAGCCTGATGGTCGTGGTCGGATTTGCCGGTTTGGGGACACTGGTCCCCGTCCCGCAGCCCACCCAGGCCGCTGCCACTGCCACGCCAACCCTGGCGACTGCGACTCCCAGCCTGGCTCCCGTTACCGCAGCCAGCCGCACGCCCACACCGGTACCGCCAAGCGCCACCCCGGCGCCAAGCCTGACCCCAACAGCCAGCATCACTCCCATCGTCATCCCAACCACCGCCTACGGGCGCATCCAATCCCGCGCCGACGGTGATGGGGCAACCATCCGCAACTCCCCTGGCGGCTCGGCCATCACTACCATTCTCAACGGCTATGTGGTCGAAATCCTGCCCGATGAACCGGTGACACTGGACGGGAATGTGTGGATAAAAGTTAAGGTCACCACCAGCACGCGCATCATCGAGGGCTGGATCTTGCAAAGCCTGGTGGTCACCCCTACCCCGCAACCCTAAAAAATTGATTCGGAGAAAATAGAATGCCAATTCATTTTGGTACCGACGGCTGGAGGGCCGTCATATCAGACACGTTTACGTTCGCCAACCTGCGCATGGTGGCCCAGGCCATCGCCGACGCCGCCGCATCGGAACTGTGGCAAAAAGAAAACGGCGTCGTGCCTAAAAAATTCGTCGTCGGGTTCGATACCCGCTTCATGTCCGACCGCTACGCCGCCGACGTGGCCCGCGTGCTGGCAGCCAACGGATTCACCGTCCACCTGGCGCAAGCCGATTCGCCCACCCCGGCCATTTCGTACGCCATCAAACACCTGCACGCCGCCGGGGGCATCATGATTACGGCCTCGCACAACGCCCCGCGCTACAATGGGGTCAAACTGAAGGCCGCTTATGGCGGTTCAGCCCTGCCCGAACAATGCCGCCGGGTCGAGGTCTACATCAACGACAACGAAGAACGCGCACGCGGTCCCAACCTGATGGATTACGACAAAGCCCGCGAGTTGGGTCTTATCCAAAAATTCAACCCTCTGCCCATCTACTTCGACCACCTTCGGACGTTGATTAATACCGACATCATCGCCGACAACCCGCAAAATTTTGTGGTCGATTCGATGTTCGGCTCGGGGCGTGGAACCATCAAATCGTTCCTGCACGGCACGGGCTGCGAAATTACCGAAATTCGCGGCGAAATGAATCCCGGCTTTGGCGGCATCCACCCCGAACCGATAGACCGCTACCTCGGCGCGCTCAAGGGTGCGATTGGGGCCGGGATGGGCAACTTTGGCCTGGCAACCGACGGCGACGGCGACCGCATCGGCGCGATGGATGAACATGGCAATTTCGTCGACCCGCACAAAATCATGGCCCTGGCGCTGCGCTACCTGGTTGAAAAACGCGGCATGAGCGGGGCGGTTGTGCGCACTGTCTCGACCACGCGCATGATTGACCGCCTGGCGGCGCGCTACGGCCTGACCGTTCATGAAACCCCGGTCGGGTTTAACCACATTTCCGACTATATGATGAGCGAGGATGTGCTGCTGGGTGGGGAGGAATCGGGCGGCATTTCGTTCAAGGGTCACATCCCCGAAGGCGACGGGCCGATTATGGGCCTGCTGCTGCTCGAGCTGATAGCCGAATCCCGCAAGCCCCTGCGCCAACTGGTGCAGGAACTGCTCGACGACATCGGCCCGGCCTACTACGAACGCGCCGACTTGCGCCTGAACCGCCCGGTCGCCAAAGTCGAGATGACTGACTTCCTCATCAAACAGGCCCCGGCTGAAATCGGCGGGTATAAGGTTGCCGAAATCTCGAAGAAAGACGGCGTAAAATACATCCTGGCCGACGACTCGTGGCTGCTCATCCGCCCTTCGGGCACAGAGCCGGTCTTGAGGGTTTATGCTGAGGGACGCAGCCAGCAAATGGTCAAAGACCTGCTGGCCTACGGGCAGCAAGTCGCCAGCAGCGTGGTGTAAACAGAATCAAAAAAATCCCCGGTTGACGGGGATTTTTTGTCTTAAATCGAGCGAAATTTTAGCCCCTGGCAGGCGTTGCCCGCAGGCGGCGCGCAAGGAAGATAACCACAAACAAGAGCAATGCGCCCAGTAACAGCCCCGGCAAACCGACTTCATCGGCAAAACCGGTGTCGGAAAGGGCTGTCACGGCCGGCATGACGGAGGCGGTCAACTGGGCCACGGCGAGTTCAGTGTTCAAGGCCTCAACGGTTGCGGTTGCATCGGCAGACGCGTCACGCGCAACCACTCCCGCGCCGGGAGTCTCGGTGGCCGGGTCAACCAGCACCGGCGTGGCAGTCGGTACAGGTGTGGGGGTTTCTGTCGGCGGCAGGGTTGGGGTAAAGTTCATCACCTCCTGCGTCAGCGCAACAGCAATGGCAGCCTCGGTATTCACCGCCGCCATTGTGCTTTCGGCGCTCAATCGGGCGGCCTGCTGTCCGGGCAAAATCATCAGCGCGTAACCAGCCCCCAGGATAAGCGTACATAAAAGAATAACCCCAAGGATGATAGCGCCAATAATGAAGGTGCGATTACCCGATTCGCCTCCTTCTTCTCCATCGGGCAAATCATCATCTCCCTGCATGTCACCCCCCATGGCCGGTTCGTCATCAAACGGGGGAGTCTCTTCATCATCGTCAAAACTGAAAACATTAGACATGGTTCTTCTCCTTGCTTTATAAGGCTATTTTACACCAGTACCTCGAGATTTGAGCGCGGAACTAGAATTTCATCCCCGGCTTCGAGGCGCACACGCGCCGCCAACGCCCTGACTCCGTTTGCCAGTATCACCGGCTCATTGGGCAAACTCACCAGGCTGCCTTTGCCCGCCGGTTCAAGTATTGAAATAATGCGCACGGTTTGGCCAACCGCAAAAGTTTCCACTTCAGGCGGTTCTGGCGGCTCTTGTGTAAAGGGCAATGACAGGAAAACCTCGGGGCGCGATTCCATCTTGCGATGAAATTCAGCGTTGACGGCAATATCACGTTTGACGTTTGTGCTCAACAACTTGAACGCCGGCTGATTCATCGGGCGGCGTCCAAACCCGTCCGTTAACAAGATTGGGTATTGCGCTTGCAGGGCAATCGAAATTAATGCAGAAGACATGCTTGAAAGCACCAGTCCGCGAACGGGTAGTTCGGCCGCGGCTTTCAGCGTCTTGGGGTCAGAAACATGTCCGGCCAGGATGACCGAACCGCGCTGGCTGACATCCAGGCGTGAGGCATCGAGGCTGTCGTCGGGTTTTTCGAGCAGGCTGAGCAAGACTCCCGCGTCGATTTTTCCGTTTCCCCAAACGCCCTGAACAACAGCCCCCGAAGCGCGGATGACCGCGCCCAGGCCTTCAATCACCTCGATAACTGTCCCGGCCACACCGGCGCGCACCTCGATACTGGCGCGGCCTGTTTCCAAAACCAGCTTGCCCCCGGCCATGGCGGCCACGCGGCCATCTGCGGGAGAGCGCACTTCGCGGCCAAAAACGCCGCCGATTTCGGCAATTACTTCACCTTTGGCGATTTTTTGCCCGCGTTTTATTTTTACAATCGATTCGAGTTTTGCGCTTGGAACCTGTAATTGCTCGGCAACATCAACAATCACATGTTTGCGGCTAATCGAGGTTTCGGCTATCACATCAGACGGGGAAACCTTTTGCCCAACACGCACCACAACCCGCCCGGCATGGGGCAAAAGCCGCTTGCGAGTGATTGTTGCCAGGGGTAGGACGTAAAAAACCGGCGCATGCATCGTCAGGCTCCCATCTTGTTGTTCCACATAGTCAGCAGTTCGCGGCGGCGCTCCGCCTCGGAAGGCAGACGAATCGGGCGTCCGCGCGCGTCGATGACGACGCCCAGGGCGCTGCCGATAACTTCCACCTCACCAGCGCGGCCCGGCCCCAGGCCGACATCAGCGCGCTGCAACGGGCGCAACTGCAAGCGGGCTGTCTGTCCGCCCTCGAGCGGCAAGACCTGGAGCGCGCCCATCTTGACTTCAGTCTCGTTCTGGCTGCCGTCGCTGCGAATAATTTTTGCGCGCACAATCGGCGTGCCATAATTGACGTTGTTTATCACCGGGGCAATCACGGTGGCCAGGTAGGCCAGCGCGCCAGAGTCAATCACATGCACGGGCAGCAGACTGTTTTGCTCGGCAACCGCGCCCAACATGCCCAGCAGGTTGTTCTGGTCGATGGCCAGGGTGGTGATACCGGCTGGCTGCAAACCATCCAGGAGCATTAATAATTTTTGGCCTAGGGTGGGGGCTTCGGTCAGGACCGCGCCCGACGCCAGGATAGGCTGGACAGCCGGGAGCAGGCCTGAACGCGAACGGTGCCTGGCTGGGAGTTTGGCAACTGCCTGGTACGAGGCGTTTTGCAGCAGGTGTCGGGCGATGGTCTGCTCAATCACCAGTTCTTCAGATGATGTCGGGACAAAGACCGGGTAAAGCGATTTCTGGTAAATATAGTCACGCACAACTTCGCCGGGCAGGGCCAGGGGCAGCCAGCGGAGCAACTCGTCGAATTCGGTATGGGCCAACAATCCAGACAGCGGGTCGCCCATGCCATACTGGCTGAAGACATACGAATACAACTCATCACCAAAGGCCAGGGCCATCTTCAGGGCAGACGCGCCCAAATCGACCGACAGGACTCCCCGCCCGGTATTGAAGTAGCGCGACAGGAAGCGCACCATGCGTCCCTGGTTATAGACCGAGGGCAGGACGGCGCTGCCCGACAGGCTGCGCAAATCTTCCAGTTCGGGCATCTGGCGCTGGCGCAGGCCTATCATCAGGTCGGCCAACTCGCGCTGGGCCGGGACCAAATCTTCAACTTCCGCAACCGGGCGCACGTTCGGCGCAATTTTTATGTCAGAAACCAGGTTTTTCAGCGAGGCCCGCACCTGCTGGCTGATTTTCTGGTTGCCGGCAAACAACAAAGCCGGGCGTTTTTCCTGCGGCAAGAGATAGGAGGCCAGGCCCACCAGTTCCAGCATTTTTTGTATGGAAAGGGTCGCCCCGCCATCGGTGCCGCCCGCTACCAAAACCAGGTCCGGTTTGGACTTGAGAAACGCGTCCAACTGCTCGTTCTGGCTGCGGGTGTCATTGATGCTGATTGCATCCACAATTTGTGCGCCCGCGCTCAAGGCCAAGCTTTCGACGCTCTTTAGCGAGACATCTGGTAACAAACCTAGCAGCAGAACCCTGAACGTATCGCCCGCAGAGATGGTGGCGCACAGACTATCGACGCCGCCCTCGGCCCGGGACGGGACAATCAGCCCGCCGTTATCGTCTATCAATTGCTTATCGATAACCTGCTGCAAGGCTTCAATGGCGGCCTGCATCCCAAAAGCAATATTTTTGACCGGGGGAGCCAGGCTGGTGAGGGCCTGTCCCATGCCAATGAAGCGGTATTGCCCCTCGACCACGTCAAAATACGCGGCGCGGGTATTTACCGAACCAATATCGATTGCCAGCAGTGAATTCGACTCGACCAAGGAGACAGGCATAAGTTTTTAGGGAAAGAACGAAGCAAGGAAGTTGGCGATAAACTGCGCCCGGTCAACCAGCGCCGTCAGGGCTGCCGAAAGAACCCCGGCAAACAGCGCGCCAAACGTAATGGCCAGAAAAATTTCGCCGGTAAAAGTGATGATGCGCATGAAGAGCCCGCGCTTTCCAGATTTTGCCGCACTCTCGCGCACGCTAAACTGGAAATAAGCCAGGGTAAAAATTGTCCCGGCCAAAATCATGAAGCCCTCAACCCTCTTTTCCAGAATCACATCTGACTCTGTGAAGGCCGTCAAATCGAACATGGTAACCGAGGCCCAGGCTTGCGGCAGCAACGTGCCCATCAGTGCCCCGGCGATGGCCGCCGCCGCGCCAACCCCCACCAAAAAGGCCACAACCCAGCGCCCAAGCCAGTGATATTTCGACGACATTTTGGTCAGCAGGAAGAAACTCATCACAATCGGAATCAGCACCACCAGCCCCTGGGTCATGTCTCCCGAAACCAGCGGCGCAACCAGTTTATTGCCTATCACCTGCTGTAGGACAATCACTGTCACGTAACCGGCGGCAACCCCCACAAAGACATGGATTCCCACGCGGAATAGCGGATTATCGCCCACCACATAACTCAAAATCATGATGGTAAACAAGAAACCCAGGAGTCCTGTAAGAATATCAGCCGCCATAATCTGCGTCCCGTTCTTTACGGCGCGCCAGGATGCCTGAAACCAGGTTCCAACCGCCGCCCACCAAAATCAAGGTCTGGATGCCGAGCAAACCAAAACCAAAAGCGTCCCAGTAATCATGAGCCAGGGCTGGGTGTCCGCGCTGGGCCTCATAAACAGCCCCGCCCGCCAGGCCGGTTAACATCCCGCGCACCTGCCCTGAGTCATAATAGGGTCTGAGCACCGGCTCGGCCTGGGCGCTAATCACCATCAGGATAGGCCTGTCCTGCAAGACCATGCCTGCCTGTTCGACCCAAATACGTCCGGTATCGGGGTTGTCGGTGACAATCACCAGGGCTGAAAAATCATTCAACCCATTAATTTCAGCCAAAAACGGAGCATCCCAAAAACTTTCTTGCTGGCCTCTTGGTCCAACAGCCGCGCGAGGCCACCTTGCAAAAGCCTGGATGCCCGCCGCGTCACCTGGCAGGTAACCCAGGTCGACATACTGCAAACCGGGCTGATAATCACGCCCGTAACGGTCCTTCATCAACGTCACCATCCGCTCAACCATCAGCGGGCCGGTCGGCAGGGTGCTGACAAAACCGAGGCGGTTGCCGCGAATCATCAGGTCATTTAGGACAGGCGAAAAAGCCGCCTCCATCTCTCCGGCCAGGGCGGGCTGGTAATCCAACACCACCAACACCGGCGATTCGGCTTCAAGCGCGTTCACGGCCAACACCAAATCACTCAAATTGCTTGTCGGGTTGTTCGGAACAGGCAGCAGGTGAGTCCCGAGCAGCGAAGGCGCAAAAACCATTGTAAACAAAACCGCGGCAACCACCCATCGCAAAATACGGTTAGACCCCGACTTGCGCTGTCCCGCCGTAGGGCGGGGAGTCTGCTCGGCCTGCACCAAAGCGTCCAGCAATGCCGCCTGCGACTGCTGCACATCGTCGGCGCGCAACTTCATCGAATACGCGCGCGACTTGTTCGCACCCGGCAAGCCCGCCTGGGCCGGTAAAACCGCCCGCAAGCCAGCCAGCGGGCCTTGTTGTTCGACAACCATCTCCTCGCCGCCCAGCCCGGCCTCAGAGACAAACGACTCCACCGGACGCATGGCCTGCACCCAGGACGGCAAATTCACCGGGGCAATATCGTCATCAGCCCCGGCCTCGGCAGGCTGCGCGCTGCGCGCCGGTATTTCCAGTTCATTGGGCGTAAAACCGGCCAGCCAATCCGGGACATCCATCGAAAGGATGGAATCAAGGTCTTCCTGTGATGCGGAATTTGGAAGCGATTCCTCGCTCCCGGCTTCAAATGGGGACGCTGAAGCGGGTTCCGGCTGTGAAGCAATCTCAACCGGCTCGCTCGCCGCCTCAGCCCGGGCAGCCGCTTCAACAGGCGCTTCCGGCGCAGATGATTCAAGGCTCGCCATCCAGTCGGGAGTCTCATTAAGGCTGATTTCTTCCAGGGAACCGGTCTGGAAGGCCTTGGGTTTTTTCTCCAGCGGCGCAGGTTGTTCCTGCGCTGATTCAGCCTCCACTGCCTGCGACAACCAGTCCGGCATATTGGCGTTTTCAGCCGTCGGGGAGGGAGTTTCTGTTGCAGGGGTCTCGGCAGAGAGCGAGGCCAACCAGTCGGGGCTGTCGTCCGCGCCAGCGGCGGGGGTCTCATCTGCCGCCGGGGTATCGGCAGAGAGCGAGGCCAACCAGTCGGGACTGTCGTCCGTGCCAGCGGCGGGAGTTTCTGTTGCAGGGGTCTCGGCAGAGAGCGAGGCCAACCAGTCGGGGCTGTCGTCCGCGCCAGCGGCGGGAGTCTCTGTTGCAGGGGTCTCGGCAGAGAGCGAGGCCAACCAGTCGGGGCTGTCGTCCGCGCCAGCGGCGGGAGTTTCGTCTGCCGCCGGGGTATCGGCGGAGAGCGAGGCCAGCCAATCGGGGCTGTCGTCCATGCCAGCGGCAGGAGTCTCGCCTGCCGGGGTATCGGCGGAGAGCGAGGCCAGCCAATCGGGGCTGTCGTCCGCGCCAGCGACGGGAGTTTCTGCTGTCGCCGGAGTGTCCGCCGAGAGCGAGGCCAGCCAATCCGGGCTGTCGTCCGTGCCAGCAGCGGGAGTTTCTGTTGCAGGGGTCTCGGCAGAGAGCGAGGCCAGCCAATCGGGGCTGTCGTCCGCGCCAGCGGCGGGAGTCTCTGTTGCAGGGGTCTCGGCGGAGAGCGAAGCCAGCCAATCGGGGCTGTCGTCCGTGCCAGCGGCGGGAGTTTCTGTTGCATGGGTCTCGGCAGAGAGCGAGGCCAACCAGTCGGGGCTGTCGTCCGCGCCGGCGGCGGGAGTTTCTGTTGCATGTGTCTCGGCAGAGAGCGAAGCCAGCCAATCGGGGCTGTCGTCTGCCAAAGGCGTAGATTCAGGTTGGTTTGACGGCGAGACAGGCTGGGGGGAGTCCGCGGCCAGGTCGTCCAACCAGGAGGGCAAATCGCCACCCAGGCCGGAAGAATCACCAGCGTCCGAATCCGCCCGGGGTTGTTCAGCAGGGATATCCTGCTGGTTTTTCAAGGCGTTCAGCCAGTCGGGGGTCTCAGAGTCAAAGGAGAATTCGGCCGTTTCTTCCTGTCCATCTTCTTCTTTGAAGTCGAAGTTTTGTTTGTCGAAGGCCCACTCATCGGCTTCGGCCTTGGGCTGCTCTTCAGTACGTCCCGGCTCGATGGCAGAGAGCAAATCTTGCAGGTTGTCGGCGGATGAAGCCGGGGAAAGTGGCTCGTCTTCGGGCAGGTCTGCACCCAGACTTTTGAGCCAGTCGGGAGTTTCTTCTTCATCGTCGGCACTGGCGGCCAGGCCCGACAAAAAGTCGAGCGGCGAAAGTTCTTCGGGTTTTTGTTCGGGCTGCGGCGTCTCGACAGGTTCGAAAGCAGCGTCGCCAGCCAGAGCGGAAAAATCATCGGGCTGGGCGTCATCCTGCGGTTGTTCGGGGGAACCGTCTTGCTCCGAGGCGGCTTTGCGGGCATCCCGCAGCCAGCCGGGCAGGGTTCGCTCGAGGTCAGATGTCTTTTTTGGGGTGGGGGTTTCGCCGGGTTTAATGGCGTCCAGCGGGGCAGTCACCGGGGTGATGCGCGCACCGCAAAATTCGCAGACCTCGGCGTTTGGCAAGTTAGGCTTGGAGCACATCGGGCACTTGACTTCGGCCATTACTTGCCTCCGTAAGGCCGGTCAGCACCAAACAAAACGCGCAAACCTGTGGTCAGAGCGCCCAGGGCGATGCCTATCACCTAAATTTCGCCCGAAAT